>Ga0114951_10000060_pt1 | contig 140160 bp, 93 predicted proteins | sample AM7aDNAmetaG_FD_88677 | JGI IMG/M metagenome (GOLD analysis project Ga0114951, IMG submission 88677) | Freshwater microbial communities from Finland to study Microbial Dark Matter (Phase II) - AM7a DNA metaG | ecosystem: Environmental > Aquatic > Freshwater > Lake | place: Finland: Lake Alinen... | reverse complement strand
CGTTACATCCAACGCAATCACCATGACCGTCAATCCATTGCTGCCGGTCTATGTGGGAATTTCCGTGACCAATGCCTCGGTATGTGCAGGAACGAGTGTGACATTCACGGCTACGCCGGACAATGGGGGCACATCGCCTGCATATCAATGGAAGATTAATGGCATCAATGCAAACGGTGCAACAAATGCAGTTTTTAGTTATGTTCCGGCAGACGGAGATATAATCACCTGTATGCTGACTTCAAATATACAGTGCTGCAGCGGAAATCCTGCCACTTCAAATAGCGTGTATATGGCGGTTTATCATGCGCCGGCGGCTCCTGTTCCCGGAACTCATGTTCCCTCCAGAGACCAAATTATATGGAAATGGGATCCTACATATGAATTAGATGGTTATTTGTGGGGCACTACCAACGATTACACAACTGCCGAGAATATGGAAATGGTCAACTTTAAAGTGGAAACGGGACTTGCACCTAATACTTCCTATACACGATATATATGGGAATGGACCGGTTGCGGAGTTTCACCGGTTGCGATATTGACAAGCAAGACTACCACATTCGATATCGGCCAGAGTTATGGAGGCGGCATCATTTTCTATATTGACGGGACAGGGCAGCATGGATTGATTGCCGCTCCGACTGACCAGAGTTCAGGGGCAAGATGGGGTTGTGATGGTACTACTGTCGGGACAACATCCACAGCCATTGGTGCAGGACAAGCCAATACGACGGCGATAGTTGCTGCAGGATGTTGGAGCCCGGCCGGTACAGCGGCCGTAATTTGCAATGATCTTGTCCTGGGAGGATACAACGACTGGTTCCTGCCATCGAAAGATGAACTATACCAGATGTACATGCAAAGAAGTAAAATTGGCTCCATGAATGATGAAGCGTATTGGAGCTCATCCGAGTCCACATACGTCAATGCGTGGTACGTGCATTTCTTCAATGGATTGCAGAACGTCTACTTTAAGGGTAACGCTATGTATGTGCGCGCTGTGCGGGCTTTTTAACAATTTATCCAATTAACCATTTGATCATACGATGGCACAACCGGATTTATTTTCAACCGATCATGGCTTTGGAGGATAGCTTGAACAAGCTTGAGGGAGCTTGAGTCGGGCTTGAGCAAGCTTTAGCCCAGGTACAGGCAACACTGGGGGAAGGTTGAGCGCGGTTGAGCCTGGCTGGAACCCGATAGAGAACGGTTGAGCTTTACCAGCTACTTCGCGTAGCTGACCGCCCTGGTTTCGCGGATGACGGTAATTTTGATCTGCCCGGGATAGGTCATTTCATTTTGTATCTTCTTGGAGAGATCAAATGAAATCTGGTTGGCCTCCGCGTCGGTCACTTTTTCTGCGCCAACGATCACGCGCAGTTCGCGTCCGGCCTGGATGGCATAGGTTTTAACAACTCCGGGGTAGCTCAATGCCAGTTCCTCAAGGTGTTTCAGCCGCTCGATGTAAGCCTCCACAACCTCCCTGCGGGCACCCGGGCGGGCGCCGGAAATGGCGTCGCACACCTGCACGATGGGGGAGATGAGGTTATTCATTTCAACCTCATCATGATGGGCTCCGATGGCGTTGATGATCTCGGGTTTTTCCTTGAACTTTTCAGCCAGCTTCATTCCAAGAACTGCGTGTGGCAATTCCGGTTCCGTATCGGGGACTTTCCCGATATCGTGCAGCAACCCGGCGCGCTTTGCCATTTTGGGATTCAATCCGAGTTCCGCGGCCATCGTGGCACAAAGTTTGGAAACCTCGATGGAGTGCTGCAGCAGGTTCTGTCCGTATGAAGACCTGTATTTCATCTTGCCGATCATCCGAACCAGTTCATGGTGCATGTTGTGGATTCCCAGGTCGATGCTGATCCGTTTTCCGGTTTCAATAATTTCCTGTTCGATTTGTTTCTTCGTCTTGGCCACTACCTCTTCGATACGGGCAGGATGGATACGCCCGTCGGTGACCAGTTTGTGCAGGGAGAGCCGCGCAATTTCGCGCCTCACCGGATCGAAACCCGACAGGATGATCGCATCGGGGGAGTCGTCGATGATGATTTCCACGCCGGTAAGCGATTCAAGGGTGCGGATATTTCGTCCTTCACGGCCGATGATGCGGCCTTTGATCTCCTCGCTTTCAATGTTGAAAACGGATACGGTATTTTCAATGGCATGTTCGGAAGCCGTACGCTGGATGGTTTCGATGATGATCTTTTTTGCCTCCGTGTTTGCGGTCAGTTTTGCCTCGTCGATGATGTCTTTCATGTGGACGATGGCTTCGGTTTTGGCTTCCTCCTTGAGCGTTTCAATCAACTGAGCCTTTGCCTCAACGGCAGAAAGGCTGGAGAGGGCTTCAAGCTTGTCAACCTGGACCTTCATCGCTTTATCAAGATCCGTCTGCTTTTTGTTGATGATCTCCATTTGCGAGGCGAGGCTTTGTTTAATGGTAACCACCTCTTTTTGCTTCTTTGCTAATTCTTCAATTTTTTGATTCAGTGTTCCTTCCTTCTGTTTGAACCGGTTTTCGTTGCGGCCAAGTTCCTCGTTTTTCTCATGGATGAATTTATCATGTTCCCCTTTCAGCTGCATGAATTTTTCTTTAGCCTGAAGAATTTTTTCTTTTTTAACTACTTCGGCCTTCTCCATGGCATCGTTGAGAAATACATCACGCTTTCGTTCAAGGGCCCTGTATAAAACGGTCCAGGTGATAACGCCTCCAAGGATTACCCCGGCTGCTCCAATAATGATAAATATTAGAATTCCTTCCATCGGTTTGTTGTTTTTTTTGTAGAGACACATTGCTATGTGTCTCTACAACATGGTTAATGAATGCGAAGGAACGATGCGAAAAATAAAAAAACCCGCATTATCCAGCGAGGTATTGATAATCCTCTAACGACACGAATAGAGCTGCCAACCTTTTCGAACGTCCACTGTCAGGGGTGATCCCTGGTCTCCTGCCGAGGCAAGAGTGAGGCCTGTCCTACAAGATACTGAGCCTTGCCCTAATATTTGTAATGTTAGGATTACAAACTGTCTGAATTAATGCGGGTAAATCTTCAGATTTTTTTCAAAGAACATTCGAAGCTTCATACTTAAGTTGTTCATCCAGCGCCTGATCGATTGCCAGAAGTTTTTCTTTCCATTTTATTTCATTGTCTGACAACAACTGATCATTTTGCAGGTATCCCGTCGCGTATTCCAGCGCTACCATGGCCAGGAGGTCTTGTTTGTCTTTATAAGCATAGCTGCTTGAGTAATCTTTGATCCGTTTATCGATCAGCTTGGCAGCTTTGCGAAAAAGTTCCTCATGTTCCTTGTCAACCGCTAACCGGTATGAACGGTCAGCGATGGGCAGTGATATGGAAAGTTCGTTCATTGGCCTGACTATGAGTCGTATTCTAAGTATTTAAAAGCCCTATACATTTATCGATTTCCCGCACAAGTTCGTTGATTTTCAATTTTGCGTCAACGTTTCCTTCTTTTGTCTCTATTGTTTTAGCTATTTTAAGTATTCTGATTTTGTCCTCAAGTTGTTTAATGGTTTGTTTTTGTTCCTGGATTGTCTGTTTTAATGCTTGTAATTCAACGATATATATTTTACTTTCCGCATGTTGAACATGTTGCCGCTCGATAAGTTTCCCTACCTTATACTCAATACCGGAAACCAGGCTTGCAACATCCTTCATGGGTAGTCTCCATATTATTTCATGCAAAGATAATTATTTATTTTATTTTTTTCAACAACCGTATTACCTTTTGATCCCAGCCCTGATTAAGCGATAAAAACACCCTTTAATGTTTTCCGAGATGAATGAAGCATTTATCAGTTATTTGTGGAGGTGCCGGTATTTTCACAGGGAAATCACAACGGAAGCCGGTGATGAACTCATCATTCTGCATCCCGGTGTTCAAAACACCGATAGCGGTCCTGATTTTTTCAATGCAAGGATACGCATTGGCTGCACGACCTGGGCAGGGAATGTGGAGATTCACGTTCGTGCGTCAGACTGGTACAAACACGGGCATCATGCCGACCTGGCGTATGATCATGCCATCCTGCATGTGGTTTATGATGCCGACCGGCCGGTTTATCATCAAAATGGCGAACCTGTTCAAACACTGGTCATTAAAAACCAGTTCTCCGACGAGATTTTCGTCCGGTATCAGCAGATGATGCTGAATCAACAGAAGATACCTTGCATGAACCAATTGACTTTTACCGAAGAACTTGGTTTTAATATCTGGGTTCCAGCACTTGCCGTCGAACGTCTGGAACATAAATCAATAAACATCAGGCAGTTGTTACGAGGGTGTGGCGACGATTGGGAAGAAGCATTTTACCGGCACCTGGCGGCTTGTTTCGGCTTTAAAATCAACAGCCTCCCATTCGAACTCCTGGCAAAGTCGGTGCCACTTAAAATAGTGAGGAAGCACTGTGATAATCTGTTTCAGATGGAGGCGTTATTATTCGGACAGGCAGGAATGCTGGATAACAATTTCACGGATCTGTACCCAGGGGAGTTGAGCCGGGAATATTTATTCCTCAGGAAAAAATACAACCTCGATCCGATTCCCGGGAGCATGTGGAAATTCCTGCGGTTGCGCCCTCCTAATTTTCCTACGATCCGGATCAGTCAACTGGCCGGGTTTCTTTGCCTGACAAAGGGAAGGTTTTTCCACCTGTTCGAAGAAGGTTCTCCCGCGAAAGTCTTTAATTTATTTAAAATCAGTGCATCAGTTTACTGGAATAGCCATTATGTGTTCGATAAACCAGCTGCTTCAGCAGAAAAAATAATGGGAGATTCGTGTGCTGATCTTTTAATAATTAATGGAGTCATTCCATTTCTTTTTTTCCATGGCCTCGAAAAAGGCCAACCTTCCCGGTGTGAAGAGGCCCTTTCTGTCCTGGAGCAAATCATCGGGGAACAAAACCTGATCATCGATTGCTGGGAAAAAGCCGGGTTTCCGGTTGAAAATGCGATGCAAACACAGGCGTTGCTCCATCTGAAGCAGTTTTACTGTGACAAAAAGAGGTGTCTTGATTGCAGAATCGGGAGCCGGTTGCTTTCGCCGGGTTCCCCACCCTGAATTTCTTGTTACCCCACCCTAAATCCCTCCCCAAAAAGGGAGGGATTCACTCCCCCTTCCCTGTTTGGGGAAGGGGGCCGGGGGGATAGGGTTTTCCCGGAAGGGGGCCGGGGGGATGGGGCACCACAAAAAACGTACTAACCAGGATTCCAAATAAATAAAGGAAGATATCATGGACCTGCGAAATATAAAAAAACGCATCGGACGGCTGGCAGGAGACTACCTGGCCTATAACCGCACGGAGCAACGGGGAATACTGGTGTTGAGCCTGATCCTTTTATGTGTGATCATTGCCAATACTGTTTTCCCTTCAGGATCGCTTCAAAAGGTTCCGGATTCTTCTGAATTTTCAAAGGAGATCCGGTCATTCGAAGCAGAATGGCAAAAGGCGGCAGATTCCGACAGCATGGTTCATTCGCGCAAATACCTGAATTACAGGAATAACTATCACATTTTCCTGCATGATTCAGGTACATACAAAGCAAAACCAGGCAAACCGTTGCTGATGATTGAACTAAATTCGGCAGATACGCTGGATCTGCAGCAGCTGAGGGGCATTGGCCCTGGGTTTGCCAGGCGCATCGTATCCTATCGGGAACGACTGGGTGGGTTCAGCGACAAACGGCAAATACTGGAGGTATTCGGCATGGATACGGCACGATACGGGTTAATTGAAAAGAACCTGCATGTAAATCCTGATTCCATTCACCCTATTGAACTGAATCATGTTACCTTCAAGGAACTCCTGCGCCATCCCTATTTCCCTTTTCCGGCCACAAAAAACATCATGGTCTACCGGCAGAAGAACAAGGCTTTTAAATCGCTGGATGAATTGAAGAATATCCAGGGGATAAACGATTCAATTTTCAGGAAGATGGTCATCTATCTGAGGCTCGGCCCATGAACCGTCGTCATCCTCATCCTCATCCCCCCAATCCCACGATTTACGCTGAGGCCCTTGTTTCCGGTAGTATATTGCAAGGATGAACCCGGATAAAAGCCCCATCATGTGCGATTCCCATGAAATGGGCTGGTTCGGGAAAAGCTGGGGGAAGACGCCCCAGATCAGTCCGCCATAAAGAAAGGCCACCAGCAGGGTGATCACCAGGAGCCCTGTTTCGCGGCGGATCATCCCGCTGAAAAACAGGAAGGAGGCAAGCCCGTAAATAACGCCGCTGGCACCGATATGTGCCGCCCCGCCCCTTGCATAAACCCATACCAGGATGCCGGTGATGATGTATATGAGGAACAGGATCATCCAGGCAATTTCTTTATAAAAATAAAAAAGAAAAGAACCAAGGATGAGAAAAGGGACGGAATTCGCGAAAAGATGCGCCAGGTCCGCATGAAGGAAGGGTGAAAAGAAAATTCCGGGTATGCCTTTGACCTGCAATGGGTAAAGGCCGTAATTATTTAGCTCCAGGTCAAAAACGATATCCATGCCTTTGATCAGCCACAACAGAATAACAAAAAATACGGGGAATCGGATACTCCGTAAAATCCTCAGTTTTTCTTCGTCTGCCACAGTATAATATTTCCCGATAAAATTAGTTAAATTTAAGGCATGAGGGTACTGTTTAGACAAAATAAAAGTACCTTTGATGCCTCAAAACAAATGTTAATTAAGCTTTCAACAATGAATAACTCTTTAGTTTTAAATATATTCAAAAGCAGTATGCTGTTACTGCTTGTCTTGCTGTTGGTAAATTTCTCAGAGGCACAAAATTCGCGCCAGGATCCAAATGGAGGTATTAAAAAATATGATGCGCTCATGCAAATGATCAATTTCGCATATGTTGATACCATCAATGAAGGCAAACTGGTCGAAAAAGCGATCGTGGAAACATTAAAGGAACTGGATCCTCACTCCGTATATATTTCGAAAAAAGATGTCCAAAAGGCCAATGAGCCGCTCGAAGGTAATTTTGATGGCATCGGAGTACAATTTGAGATACTCAAAGATACCATTTCAGTGGTTCATTCCATTCCCGGCGGTCCGTCAGAACGTCTTGGGATCGTATCAGGCGATAAAATTGTAAAAATTGACGGTGAGCCGGTGACCGGTAAAAAAATCACCAACCAGTTTGTCCTTGACCATCTCCGGGGCAAACGGGGAACCAAGGTGAACGTGTCGATCTTCAGAAAAGGGAAGAAGGACCTGGTTGAATTTACGATCACCCGCGACAAAATACCCATCAACAGCATCGATGCAGCCTACATGATCAAACCGGGTATCGGGTACATCAACCTGAATAAATTTGCACAGACTTCCATGCAGGAGTTTACCGAATCGGTCAACCTGTTGAACTCGCAGGGGATGACCAGCCTGATCCTTGACCTTCGGAATAATTCCGGTGGATACATGGGAACTGCCATTGAACTGTCGGATGAGTTTCTCAAATCCGGCAAACTGATCGTTTACACGCAGGGCAGACATGCCCCCCGCGAAGATTTTTACGCTACGGCCAGGGGGTTGTTCGAAACCGGGAAACTGGTAATCATGATCAATGAAAATTCTGCTTCCGCCAGTGAAATTGTTTCGGGTGCCATCCAGGACTGGGACCGGGGAGTCATTGTTGGCCGAAGGTCGTTCGGGAAAGGACTTGTGCAAAGGCCGTTTCAGTTGCCCGACAGTTCGCAGGTGCGCCTTACCACGGCCCGGTACTATAACCCTTCCGGGAAATGCATCCAGAAATCCTATGCAGAAGGCGTTGACAAATATTATGAAGACTTCAGCAACCGTGTGAAAAATGGTGAATTAATCCATCCGGACAGTATTAAATTTCCCGACTCCCTGAAGTTCTATACCTCGAAAAAACGGGTTGTTTATGGTGGCGGTGGAATCATGCCTGATGTATTCATTCCCTGGGATTCAACGCCCATTTCTGATTATTATCTCGATTTGCGCCGTAAAAACGTCATCAACAGCTATGTGGGCGACTATGTTGATAAAACACGCAGAACACTCAAGTCTGATTATCCGGTTTTCACGGATTATGATAAGAATTTCAGGATCGATGATGCCTTTATGGTTGATTTTTTCGCATATGCCGAAAAAGAGGGTGTGAAAAAGGATGAGAAGGGATATGCGGCTTCGGAAAAGCTAATCAAGTCGCAGTTAAAGGGGCTGATTGCACAGAAGCTCTGGGACATGACGGAATTGTATACCATTATCAACCAGTACGATGAAGAGGTTCTGAAAGCAATCGAGGTGTTGGAGGACGATGCATTATACAAAAAGCTCAATATTGACCGCTAAATCAGGCGGACTTCCAGTGTTGCCATTTCTTTACCTCGCCCTTCCGGTAATGGATGAGCCTGAATTTCTTCAACGGGTGCTTCGTTGTATTGAAGTTCAATCATACCGGCGATTCAAATTATTCGTATGCGTGAACCAGCCAGATTCGTGGTGGAACAACCCGGGTAAACGGCCTGCATGTGAAAACAATGCTGCAAGCCTGGCTCTTTTATCGGAATTTTCAGGCTTTGACCTGGAGGTCATTGACCGCTCCTCGCCTGGAAACGGATGGACCGGGAAACGGCATGGTGTCGGCTATGCCAGGAAAACACTGATGGATGAGATCAATGCTGTTGCAAAGCCGGGGGATGTGATCGTCAGCCTGGATGCCGATGTCGTTTTCTCTGAAAATTACCTCCGCTCCATTGCTGAGAATTTCCACAGGCACCCAGGATCAGCCGCGTTGTCGGTACCCTATTTTCATAACATTCCCGACGATCCGATCGCCGCCAGAACCATGCTGCGGTATGAAATATACATGCGGCATTATTTTCTGAATTTAAAACGCATTGACTCTCCCTTTGCTTTTACAGCGCTGGGTTCGGCCATGGCCCTGCCGGTATGGGCTTACAGGGCCATCGGAGGAATGACGCCAAAACTGAGCGGCGAGGATTTTTATTTCCTGCAAAAATTAAGAAAATTCGGACACGTTTTATCCTGGAATGACGAGGTGGTTTTTCCTGAAGCCAGGTTTTCTGACCGTGTTTTTTTTGGTACCGGGCCTGCCATGATCAGGGGCGCTGCCGGTGACTGGTCAAGTTACCCGGTATATCCGCAATCTTTTTTCAATGAAATTCTTGAAACCTATGTTGTGCTGCCCCTTTTGTATATTCAACCGTTGAATACAAAGGTTTCCCGGTTCCTTTCAGGGATATTCAGGGAAGAGGATCCTTTTCTGCCGCTCCGCCTGAACCACAGGGACCTGGATCATTTCACACGGGCATTTCATGAAAAATTTGATGGTTTGCGTATTCTGCAGTACCTGAAAACAGCGTTCGATGCCGATCCGTCGGGGGATGAAGAAAACCTTTGGGACTTTTTAACCAGTTCATTCACAAAGGATGAACTGAAAGGGCTGGAAACTGATCCGCAGACCTTTTCCTTTTCCTGCTCACCGGTGAATGAACTGGAAAGCATAAGAGCGCTCCTGTTTGAAAAGGAGATGGAATTGCGTTTTAACTCAACACTTTCGTAACCAGGTCGGCCGCCTCTTTCAGGGTAATAGCCGAATGAACCTTCAAGCCTGAATCATCGATCAGTTTTTTCCCTTCGATGGCATTGGTCCCCTGCAACCTTACAATGATCGGGATGTTGATTTCCCCGATGTTTTTATAAGCATCCACGATACCCTGGGCGACCCTGTCGCAACGCACGATGCCGCCAAAAATATTGACAAGGATTGCCTTCACTGCAGGATCTTTCATGATGATCCTGAATCCTTCTTCCACCCGCTTGGCATTGGCAGAACCTCCCACATCAAGAAAATTGGCAGGGTCGCCGCCGGAGAGCTTAATGATGTCCATGGTTGCCATCGCAAGGCCTGCGCCATTCACCATGCAGCCAACGTTTCCGTTCAATTTTACATAGTTCAGGTCATGCCGGGTCGCTTCAACTTCAATGGGGTCTTCCTCTTCCAGATCACGCATGAGTGCAAGGTCGGGATGACGGAACAGGGCATTGTTGTCAATGACGATCTTGGCGTCGGCTGCAAGGATTTTATTATCCGAGGTTTTAAAAACAGGGTTGATTTCGACCAGTGAAGCATCACTTCCTTCATATGCCTTGTAGATGCCAAAAACGAATTTCAGCATATTTTTATAAGCTTCGTCCTTTAACCCGAGGTTAAATGCCACTTTTCGCGCCTGGAATGCCTGCAGTCCGACGATCGGATCGATCTCCTCCCTGAAAATCAGGTCAGGTGTTTCTTCTGCGACCGCTTCAATATCCATTCCGCCCCTGGGAGAATACATCAGTACGTTATGGCCTTTATGCCTGTCAAGGAGGAGGCTCATGTAGATTTCTGTTGGTACCGAGGGCCCGGGATAATAAATATTCTGCTCGACATAAATTTTCCTGACCAGTTTTCCTTCACTGCTTGTCTGCGGTGTGACCAGTTGCATGCCGAGCAGATGTGCTGCGTAATGCCTTACCTCTTCAATGGACCTGGCAACTTTCACACCACCGCCTTTACCCCGTCCGCCTGCGTGGACCTGGGCTTTGATCACAAATTTGTCGGTGCCTGTTGATCCCTGCAGGTATTCGGCAGCCTTCACAGCCTCTTCTTCGGTGTGGGCAAGACCACCTTCGGGAACGGCAACACCATATTGCTTGAGAATGGATTTGCTTTGGTATTCGTGTAGGTTCATATGTCGGGGCATTGATATTGATCTTCAAAAATAGCGGTTTGAATCGGATCTACAAAAAAGAGGGGCAAAGATTTCTATTTTCTTAACTTTGCCGTTCAAGGCAACCCCATGATCAAAGCACAAAATATTCAAAAATCTTTTGGCCCGCTGAAAGTTCTCAAAGGCATCAATCTTGAAGTTGAAAAAGGTGAAATCATCTCCATTGTAGGGGCATCAGGTGCAGGGAAGTCTACCCTGCTGCATATCCTTGGCACACTCGACAGGGCTGATGCAGGGTCTGTTGAGCTCAACGGGATCAAGGTTCACGAATTATCCGAGCGCAAAGTATCCGATTTCCGGAACAGGCAAATCGGTTTTGTTTTCCAGTTCCATCACCTGCTTCCTGAGTTCACTGCCCTCGAAAATATTTGTATCCCGGCATTCATCGGCAATCAGGGTAAAAAAGAATCTGAAAAAAAAGCAATGGACCTTCTTGATTTTATGAACCTCAGGGATCGTGCCGGGCATAAACCGTCGGAACTCTCAGGAGGGGAACAGCAACGCGTAGCTGTGGCAAGGGCACTCATCAATGGCCCTTCCGTAATCCTCGCTGATGAACCCTCGGGCAACCTTGATTCTGCATCTGCTGTTGAACTGCATAAACTTTTTTTCCGTTTACGCGATATGTTCAGGCAAACCTACATGATTGTGACCCATAATCTTGATCTGGCAAACATGGCCGACCGGAAAATGACCATGAAAGATGGAATGATCGAACACCATTCCTGATATTTTACACCTTGCACTTTGCATTTTACACTTTGAATTTACAAAGTAATTATTTCAGGAAAAATACGTTATTTACAGCAATAAAATACAAATCACCCGAACGCACCAATATCGCATGAAAATATCCGGTTTAAAAAAATCCTTCCCAATCATCGTTGCAGTGCTTGTTTCATCCTTTGCATTCGCGCTGCTCATAGCCTATCAACCGAACACTGACGAAAAAAGTGACCATTCTTACCCTGAACGGGTTGTTGCTCCGAACGACTCGATTCCCGGAAGGAAGACCGATCAAACTGATTCAGTTTATAATGCACTCCTGAACTCAGCCGATAAATATTACGCTGAAAAAAACTTTTCAAAAAGCCAGGCAGAACTGGTCAAAGCCCAGCAGTTAAAGCCCCAGAACCAGGAGCTGAAAAACAGGATCATCAGCCTGAACGCACTCGTTGCCACACAAAAGGAGCAGGAGGCGGCGTGCCAGAAATCGGTTGCATCCGGCGATACGTATTTTAAAGCAAAGGATTACCTGAACGCGAAATCAGCCTATCAACTGGCGGTTTCCCAGAATCCAAATGACCCGGTTGCCAAGGATAAACTCCGCCAGACCCTTGATTTGCTGCGTTCACAAAAAGCGCAGAACATTCTTTTCGATGTGGCTGTTGCCAGTGCCGACAAACTGTTCCAGGAGGGTGATTATGTTAAAGCAAAGCAGGAATACGAAAACGCCAGCAAACTGCTGCCTGGCGATCCCTACCCGAAAAACAAGATCAACGAGATCATCAAAATCCAGGTGGATAACCAGGTGAAAGAAGAAGAATATGCTAAAGCCATCGCAAGTGCCGATAAATTCTACCAGGCTAAAAATTACCAGGATGCGCTCCTTGATTATAAAAAGGCCGCCGCCATTAAACCCGATGAAAAATATGTTCAAGACAGAATTACCGAACTAACCGGCCTGCTTGCCGCCCAGAAGGCCAGGGACGATGCTTACAATAAAGCCATCATGCTGGCAGATGAGTCATTCAAAGCCATCCGGTACCCCGATGCCATCAAATCATACAAAGATGCCCTGGCCATCAAGCCTGAACAGACGTATCCCAGGGATAAAATAAAGGAGATCGAGAACATCCTTGCCCGGATCACAAATGCCCAGGCAGCATATGATAATTACATTGCGCTTGCCGACAGTTTATACATTGACAAGAATTATTTCAAGGCCAGGGAAAACTATGTGATGGCCACCTCGGCAAAGCCTTCCGAGGCTTATCCCAAAGAGATGATCTCCAAGGCCGATAAAATGCTGACAGGCCAGGAGGCAGCAATGGCAAAAGCACTCGAGGAGCAATACCTGAAAACCATTGCCGGTGCCGATAAAATGCTGGCGGATCAATCATACGAACCGGCACGGGCTGAATATGTCAAAGCCTCAAACCTGAAACCCGGTGAACCCTATCCCAAGGAAAAAATCCAGGAAATAGAGACACTCCTTGCAAATGCAATGAAAAACAAGGAGGAACAGTACAAATTGGCGATTTCATCGGGAGATAAGGCCTTTGTGAGCAAAGCGTATGAAACGGCGAGGATTGAATTCACGAATGCCCTGGCCATCAAGCCAAATGAAGCATATCCCAAAACAAAGCTAGCAGAGGTTGAGAAACTGATCGCGACAGAAGCTCAGCAAAAAGCGGCTGATTCAAGGTATGCAAATTCGATCGGCAAGGCCGACAGCATGCTGTTGGCCAAAGCTTACCTGCCTGCCAAAGTCGAGTTTCAGAACGCTTCGAAAATGAAGCCTGACGAAGTCTATCCTAAAAATAAAATCGTCGAGATCAACATGATCCTGTTCAACCTGGAGAAGCAGAAAGCACAGGAATCATTGTATACCGCATCCATTGCCAAAGCCGACAAGTTGTTTGCCGAAAAATCATATGCCGCAGCAATTGCCGAATATAAAAACGCTTTGTCCCTGAAATCCGGGGAAACTTATCCGGCGGAAAAAGTTGAAGAGATCGGTAAAATTCTTGCTGACATCGCCGCGGCAAAATCCCTGGATGATAAATATGCAGGAATCATCGCAAATGCGGATAAACTCCTGGCAGCCAAATCGTACGATCAGGCAAAAGTGGAGTACCAGAATGGCGCCAATGTGAAGCCTGCCGCCACTTATCCGGCACAAAAAATTGCTGAAATCGATAAGATCCTCACCGATATTGCTGCTGCGAGATCCCTGGATGAAAACTACCAGTCGGCGCTTGCAAATGCAGACAAACTCTTTGCGGAGAAGAGTTACGATCTCGCAAAGACCGATTATACAAAGGCTTCGGGGCTGAAACCTGCAGAACAATACCCCAAAACGAAAATAGCCGAAATTGATGGCATCCAGGCCGCGATCACGAAACAAAAGGCCCTTGATGAGGAATATGCAGCGCTCATTTTACAAGCAGATAAGTCACTCGCCGACAAATCATATGAACCATCAAAAGGGCAATATCAGTCAGCATTGAAGCTGAAACCCGCAGAGCAATATCCAAAGGAAAAAATAGCGGAGATCGACAAAGCACTTGGTGAAATGGCGAGTATCAAGGAGCTTGAAAATAAATATGCTGCCGCGATCGCCAATGCTGATAAACTGCTGGCCCAAAAATCATTTGCTCCTGCCCGCACGGAATTTGTAAATGCATCATCATTGAAGCCGCAGGAGAGCTATCCCAGGGATAAAATTGCAGAGATAGATGCACTGCTGGCCAATCTTGCAGCCGCGAAAGCCCTGGATGACAAATATGCCGGGATTATTGCCAATGCAGATAAACTCCTGGCTGCAAAAACTTACGAACAGGCAAGGTCGGAATACCAGAACGCAGGAAGTGTGAAGCCGGCTGAAACGTACCCGGTATTAAAAATTGCGGAAATCGATAAAATTCTCGCCGACATTGCGGCTACGAAATCACTGGAAGAAAATTACAAGGCAGTCATTGCCAACGCCGACAGGCTTCTTGCTGAAAAGAGTTACGAACTGGCAAAAAGCGACTATGCAAAGGCTTCCGGCCTGAAGCCGGCAGAGCAATATCCCAAAACAAAAATTGCCGAGATTGATGCCGCCTTGGCTGCAATCGCAAAACAAAAAGCCCTGGAGGAAGAGTATGCTGCAACCCTCGCCAATGCAGATAAATTGCTTGCCGACAAGTCATATGAGCCGGCGAAAGGTCAATATCAGTCGGCACTGAAAATCAAACCCGCCGAGCAATATCCAAAGGATAAAATAACGGAAATAGATAAAGCACTTGAAGAACTGGCAAGTATCAAGGACCTTGAAGATAAATATGCTGCTGCGATCGCCAATGCTGACAACCTGCTGGCCCGGAAATCGTATGCTCCTGCACGGACTGAATTTGTAAATGCCTCATCAATGAAGCCGAAGGAGAACTATCCCAAAGATAAAATTGCTGAGATAGATGCACTGCTGGCAAGTCTTGCAGCAGCGAAAGCCCTCGATGATAAATATGCAGGAATCGTTGCAAATGCTGATAAACTGCTGGCGGCAAAAACCTATGAGCAGGCAAGAGCGGAATATGTGAATGCAGGAAGTTTAAAGCCTGCTGAAACCTATCCGCCCGCGAAAATTGCTGAAATTGACAAAATCCTTGCCGATATTGCTGCTGCCAGATCACTGGATGAAAACTATAAGTCGGCCATTGCCAGCGCCGATAAACTGCTTTCTGATAAAAGTTACGACCTTGCAAAAAGTGATTACGCAAAGGCTTCGGGGCTGAAACCTGCCGAACAATACCCCAAAACGAAGATCGCTGAAATTGATGCTGCCCTCGCCGCGATCGCGAAGCAAAAAGCACTGGATGATGAATATGCCGCAACCATTGTCAATGCTGATAAATTGCTTGCCGACAAATCGTATGAACCTGCGAAGGGCCAGTATCAGTCGGCTCTGAAATTGAAACCAGCGGAGCAGTATCCAAAGGATAAAATTGCGGGGATTGATAAGGCACTTGCCGAATTGGCGAGTATCAGGGACCGGGATGACAAATACACTGCCTTCATTACCAGTGCGGACAAGCTCCTGGCGCAGAAATCCTATCCCGAAGCAAGGGCGGGCTATGTAAATGCCTCGTCGTTGAAGCCGGCGGAGGGTTACCCGAAGGATAAAATTGTTGAAATCGATGCGATACTTGACGGTATTGCCGCGGCAAAAGCGCTGAATGATCAATATGCCGGGATCATTGCCAATGCTGATAAACTGCTGTCGGCAAAAACATATGATCAGGCCAGGACGGAATACCAGAATGCCTCGGGGGTAAAGCCTGCTGAAACCTATCCAACGTTAAAAATTGCCGAAATCGACAAGATCCTTGCCGATATAGCTGCTGCGAAGACCATGGATGAAAATTACAAGGCGGCCATTTTAAAAGCGGATCAGTTGCTCGCAGCAAAAACCTACGACGCAGCAAAAGCCGGTTATACCAAAGCCGCTGAACTGAAGCCCGATGAACAATACCCCAAAACGAAAATTGCAGAAATTGACGCTGCGCTGGCAGCCATCGCGAAGCAAAAAGCGCTTGAGGATGATTACGCAGCGACCATCATCAATGCAGATAAGCTGCTGGCTGAAAAATCGTATGATCAGGCAAAATCAGAATACCAGAAAGCAGGTGTGCTGAAACCTGCTGAACAGTACCCTAAGACCAAACTGGCCGAAATTGAGAAATCCCTGGCGGATGTCGCACGCCTCCGGGCCCTGGAGGATCAGTATGCCGCAGCCATTGCCGGCGCTGATAAACTGTTCAATGATAAAACATATGAAGAGGCTAAAGCTGCTTATCTTGAAGCCGGGAAGATCAAACCATCAGAGCAATATCCCAAAGATAAAGTTGTTGAGATCAACGGCATCCTGGCGGCCATCGTAAAACAAAAAGCATTGGATGACCAGTATAAAACCATCCTGGCAAAAGCAGATCAGTTGCTGATCTCCAAAACTTATGACCAGGCGAGGCTGGAATTCACCAATGCCCTGAACCTGAAACCCTCGGAACAGTATCCAAAGGAAAAAATTGCCGAAATTGATGGCGTCCTTGCAGAATTCAAAGCAAAGGAAGATGCCTACAAAGCATCCCTGGCAACAGCTGACCAGCTGCTGTCGCAGAGAAAATTTGAAGAGGCGCGCACGGAATATCAGAATTCCCTGGTGTTAAAACCACAGGCCACCTATCCGAAAGAGAAGATCGCAGAAATAAACAAGGCGCTGGAGGAGTTGCTCGGCAAACAAAAATATTATGAAAACCTGGTGGCAGATGGTGATAATTCATTTAAGGACAAGGATTATGCAAAGGCAAAAGATAGCTATCAGCAGGCACTTGGCCTGTTTCCTGCCCAGGAATATCCCAAAACGCAGATAAGCCTCATTTCGGCACGAGTCGACAGCCTGTACCGTGCAAACAAGTCATTTTATGATAAAGCCGTTGCTGATGGCGACCGGTTTTTCAACTCATTTGAATACGACAAAGCGGTGGATGCTTATACCGAAGCGGTTAATTTCCTGCCAATGGAGAAATATCCCAGGGAAATGATCGTGAAAATTCGCAGGACAATTGCGGAAAATGCCATCGCCGATGTGCTGAAAACACCGGTGACCATTACCTCAAACAATGAAAAGCAGTTTCCCTTCATCCCCGTAAACATCGCTTCGAGAAAGAACAACTTTGTTTATATCAAAATTAAAAACCTTTCTGGTAAACCGTTCAATGTTTTAATGCGGTACGGAAAGGATAAGCAGGCCAACGGGGGAGTGGTGATGCGGAATCTGAACATTGACGGTAAAGTGAATGAACGGCTGGTCAGTGTGAAGGACCAGGACTTATGGTCGCGTGAAGACAACAACTGGATCAGTCTCTATCCCCAGGGAGGCGACGTGGAAGTTTCCTTTATCCAGGTGTCTCGTGCAAAGTAGAAATTGATATATTTGCTGCATGAACTCCAGGAGTGACTCTAATTTCAAGCATCGGTTCCAGGATTTGTGGCGGCTGATCGGAAATTCACCTTTGCTGGCGGTTAACTTCCTTTATAAAGGAGAGAAACGCACCCTGTACGCTAAATCCGAACATTTCAATATTACAGGCAGTATCAAGGACAGGATGGCGCTGTATATCCTTGAACGGGCCTATGCGGAAGGCAAGATCAAACCCGGTGATACCATTGTTGAAGCCACCAGCGGCAATACCGGAATTGCTTTTGCAGCAATCGGAAAGGCCCTGGGACATCATGTCAGGATCATCATGCCCAACTGGATGAGCAAGGAACGGGTTGATATCATTAAAAGCCTTGGCGCTGACATTACCCTTGTCTCGAAAGAACAGGGTGGCTTCCTTGGAAGTATTAAAATCTCGGAAGAAATTGCTGCCGGGAACCCGGATATTTTTCTCCCGAGGCAATTTTCCAACAATTACAATGCACAGGCACATGAAATGACCACCGGCCCCGAGATCTGGTACCAGATGAAATACAATGGCCTGGAACCCGATGCATTCATTGCAGGGGTTGGAACCGGAGGAACGGTGATGGGTGTCGGCCGCTTTCTGCGTTCGAAGAACCCGGCAATAAAAATTCATCCGCTTGAACCTGCCGAATCGCCTACGCTGAGCACCGGGCATAAAGTTGGAATACACCGGATCCAGGGTGTTTCAGACGAATTCATCCCGGCCATCGTTAAGCTGGATGAACTTGACAGGGTGGTGCCAATTTCTGATGGAGATTCCATCCTGATGGCCCAGAAACTTGCCAGCCAGGTTGGACTTGCGGTGGGCATCTCTTCGGGAGCGAACTTCCTGGGAGCATTGCAGCTACAGAACGAAATGGGAAGCAAATCCATCGTTACCACCGTTTTTTCCGACTGCAATAAAAAGTACCTGAGTTCTGATCTGACACGCATTGAACCGGTAAAACCGGGATACCTCAGCCCCGATGTTGAGCTGACCGGTTTTAAAGTCTACAAACGGGTTTGTGATACCTGCTGCGAAATGCAGGATTGTGCGCTGAAACCGTTCGAATTTCCTTGGGCGAAAGCCTGACCGGATTATTTTCTCTTCGCTTTCAGAATGATCATGGTAATTTCCGGCATGATGCCTACACGTCCGGCATAGCCAATGTTCCCCAATCCCTGGTTCACATAAAGGTATTGATCGATACCCGGAGCAGGGTTTTTGTAAAGCCCGCACCAGAACCTGGAAACCCACTTCACAGGACTCCAATGAACACCCCGGAAGTCAATGCCAACCTGCCCTCCATGGGTGTGCCCTGAAAAAGTTATATCAATCCGGGGATATTTTTTACTGATGATGCTGTCCCAATGCGAAGGATCATGCGACAGCAGCAGCTGGATGGCCATGGATTCAGTCCCCCGTTGGGCTGCTGCAATGTTGCCGCGCCTCTGAAAACGTCTTGTGGCACCCCAGTTCTCTACACCGATGACTGCAACGCTATCATTGCCTTTTTTCAGGATATCGTGCATGTTTAAAAGCAATTTCCATCCAAGGTCCCGGTAATATGTTTTTAAATCTGCCAGGTTTTGTGCTTTGGCAGCGGCAGAGGGCCAGGTGATGTAATCGCCGTAATCGTGGTTGCCCATGATGGCGTAAATCCCGTAAGGAGCCCGAAGGGTCCTGAGGATATCCTCAAATCCATCGCCATCCGCTGTGCGGTAATTAAACATGTCTCCGGTAAAGAAAATTACATCCGGATGAAGCCCGTTAATTTTGTCAATGGCGCGCTGCAACTGCTGTTTTGACCCCCAGCTACCCAGGTGGACATCCGAAAACTGGACGATTTTAAACCCATCAAAAGCCGGAGGAAGACTGTTCAGCATGATCTCCTGCCGACGTACCCTGAAATCAAATTGCCAGAAGACCATCCCTGCAAGAAGGATCGTGAAAATCAATCCGCCCAGCATCCAACCGGCAATCAGCATGGGCCTGAACCGTGGAATCGAATGGAAGGTTTTTCTCTTTTCAGGGATTAAAAGAAGAAAAGCAAAAGTTCCCAACCGGAAAAAATCGGTCAGGATCAGGGCAACCAACGGTAAAAATTCTGCCAGGAACAGGATAAGGATCAAACTCTGGATGTATGTGCGAACCGGAAGGTTCCAGTCAAGGAAAGGAATGAAAAAGCTGCAGACCATGAAGCAGAGCACAAATATGACCGGTAACCAGAAAAGAATGGCAGCCAGTCTTCGCAGCCTCCGATCGTTTTTTTTTATTCCCCGGTGCACTGAAGACCAAAGATATCCGTCGAAAAGAAGGAAAAAGAAAAAAAACAGGAGCATGCCGCTGTACTTTGGCATGAACGCCCTCATGACCATGACCAGGACCAGTGAAAGAACCAGGAAGATGGATGAAAACAGGAGTTTTCTCATTTGTTTTTCACATAGTTCACAAGGCCTTTTGCATCGAAAATCTCCATCAGTTTCGATGGCAACGGGGCAAAAGGAAATTGGCTGCTGCCAATGAAGACCAGCCCTTTTTCAAAGTCAATGTTTACCTGGTCGCCTTGTTTGTAAGCATCCACCGCTTCCGGGACGAGGATGATCGGAAGCCCCTGGTTGACCGACGAGCGATAGAAGATGCGGTTGACGGATTTGCAGATAACTGCTTTGATACCGGCATAGGCCAGGCCTACCGATGGATGTTCGCGCGAACTTCCACAACCGAAATTGGCTCCGGCCATGATGATATCGCCTGCATTGACACGATCGGAAAAACTGTTGTCGAATCCTTTGAACAAATGGGGCATGATTTTATCCGGCTCGGTGCTTTGCACGTTGTAGGTTAAGTTGCCTGCAAACATCTGGTCCGTGTTTAGATTGTCAACATCTGCATAATTCCAGGTTCTGCCGGAGAGGCGATCATCGCCCTCTTTGATATCTACGGTGGCGCTTTGCGGCGCATGGAACGGGAATTTGTCATTGGCAGGGATCCCACGTGGATCGGTGATCTCACCTTTATATGCGGAAATTGCAACAGTGGCGGGCGAAGCCAGGTAAACGCTCGATGCAGGGTTGCCCATGCGGCCTTTGAAATTCCGGTTGGCGGTGGAGATTACGTTGTAATGGTCGGCCGGGATGCCCTGCCCGGTTCCAAGGCAGGGTCCGCAGGAGGCGGAAAGCACATTGGCGCCCGACTCCATGAAAATCTCGATCAGTCCCTCCTTCATGGCCTGCATGTATATCTCCTTCGAGGCGGGAATGATCTGTAGTTGCATGTATTTGGGAACTTTCAGCCCCCGGAGCACGGCAGCGGCTTCGCGCAGATCCTGCAACCGGCCATTGGTGCAGGTTCCGATCAGTGCCTGCTGGATCTTCGTTCCCTGAACCTCGGAAACGGCTTTCACGTTGTCAACGTGATGAGGAGCGGCCACAACTGGGAATATCTCATTTAAATTGATCTCCATCTCTTTCAGATAGACGGCATCCTCATCTGCCCAGATCCCGTTCAGCTTATGGCCGAAATGGGTTTCCAGGACCTCGTCAGCCGGGAAAACGGCATTCTTGGCTCCCATTTCAGAGGCCAGGTTTGAAAGCACCATCCGGTCGGAAACCGATAATGTTTTAACCCCTTCGCCATGGTATTCGATCGACATGTAATCGGCCCCGCTTGAACCGATCATCCCGATGATCCAGAGTGCCAGGTCTTTCGCGTAAACCCCGGGCTGCAATTTCCCGGTGAGCGTTATTTTTACCGACCCGGGAACACGGAACCATGTTTCACCCTGTTTCCACAAACCGGCAGTCTCGGTACGGTCGATCCCTGCTGCGAAGGCATTGTATGCCCCGGCCGTGCTGGTATGACTGTCGCTGCCCACGATGATCAACCCGGGTCTTGCATAATACGACATCAGCTGGTGGCAGATGCCATCACCCACATCATGGAACTTTTTTATGCCGAATTTTTCAACAAATTCACGGATCACCTGGTAGTCGTTGGCAAGTTTTGAGTTGGTGGGAGGCGCATTGTGATCAAGCGTAATGAGGAGTGTATCCGGGTTGGCAAGAGTAGTTCCACCCATTTTCTTGAAAGTGCTGTATATACTCGAGGTATTGTCGTGCGACAGAATGATGTCGGGTCGGGCAAACACGATGCTTCCTGTTGAAGCGTGAAAGATTTTCTCAGCAAAAGTTTTTCCTGACATGTTGATGAATTTATGAATGAAGGAATGATTGAATTATCGTCACGGCATGTAATTGAGTTGATCATTTCTGACCCTTCTGCAAATTTCAGTTTTTTTTGATGATTTTAAAAAAAAATCTATCTTTACCAGTGAAAAGGTTACACAGACTAGTTTTCCTACCATGGCTCATACAAACCTGATCCCCCTGTTTGTAAGAAGGATGAACCTCTTGACCGGTAGTAGGTTCCTTTTGATACTGGTCATGCTGCTTCTCTGGTCGGTCCCAGCCACCCCTGTAAATACTGCTGCAGACAGCCTCATGAGGCTTCTCCCCGGTTCTAAGGGAAAAACCAGAGTGACCCTGCTGAACAAACTTGCAGAAATTTATTCAGAGGACTCCACAGCCAAGGCTACCGGCTATGCAAACACTGCATTGGAAATTGCCCGTTCAGAGGGTTTCAGGAAGGAGGAGGCCTATTCTCTGAAATTACTTGCCGACATATCGTTCAATGTAAATGAGTTCAGGGAAGCAATCCGGTATTACACCTGGTCTGCCGAGGTGGAAAAACACTCCGGCGGTGATGAAACAAACGAGTATATAAACCGGTTAGGGGATATCGGGTATTGCTATCTCATGCAAAATGATTATAATCATGCACTGGAATTTTTTGATAAAGCGCTGGAACTGGCGAAAAAAACCGGGAATGAAGAAGAAATTGCAAGTAATTACAACAATATCGGGACTATTTATGTTGAATGGGGGGATTTTGGAAAATCGATTGATCAATTCCAACGGGCTATGGAAATTGATCGCCGGACTTCCAGGGACGACCAGATATCCATCGATTTAAACAACATAGGAAAAGTCTATGAACTATGGGGTAAGTTTGAACTTGCAGTCCATTATTACCAGGAAGCACTGGTAATCGAACAAAAAGCAAACAACAAGGCGAGGATAGCTGTCAGGCTGAACAACCTGGGCACTGTTTACAAGGCCTGGAAAAAATATCCCGAGGCCCTTTCCTACCTGCAACAGGCACTTGTTATCGAAAGAGGACTGGGAGACTCTGTAAAGGTTGGGAAGCGACTGGCTTATATCGGCAGCACCTATCTGGCTATGGGGGAATATGAACAAAGCTATTCTTTCCTGAATCAAGCGCTTCCTATACTGACCAGCATGGATATTCCTGATGAGCTTGCACGTTTGCATAACAGTTTTGGCAAGTATTTCCTTGCCATAAAGGACTATTCAAGGGCCGTCGTTCATTTGAAAATGAGCCAGGAACATGCTATGGCCGCCAACCTGAAACCATTACAGATGAGCAATTTTGAAACACTTGCCTCCGTGTATGAAAAGATGAACTACTATCCTGAAGCGCTGTCGGCATTCAAACAATTGATGATCATCAAGGATTCTGTCTTCACAAACCAGAGCAATGCAAAACTGGCAGAATTCCAGGCGAAGTTTGAAAATGAAAAAATGAGTCTGGAAAACGAACGGCTAAAAAATGAGGCCAGGCAAAAGCAAAACCGGAACATCATCCTGGGCGTGGTCCTGATCAGCCTGGTCCTGATCCTGCTTGCCTTTTTATTTATTTACAGGCTCAGGGCAAAAAATTCCCGGCAGGCTCAGGACATTGCTGAACAAGCGGCAATCCGGTACCAGTTGGACATTGAGTTGAAAAACAAGGAGCTGACCTGCAAGGCAATGTCGATCATCCAGAATAACGAAACCTTGTCTGAGATGGTCGTAGGAATTGAAAATGCCATTGACAAAGGCGAATCCATCGAAGGATTTCAGACTGTTCTCCGCAATTTAAGGAATATCGAACGGGATAAAAGTTGGAATGAATTTGAAGTACGTTTCACACAGGTTCACAAAGATTTTTATGACAGGCTGTATGAAACATTCCCTGACCTTACACCCAATGAAAAAAAGCTTTGCGCTTTTTTAAGACTGAACATGACTACCAAGGACATCGCCTCCATTACCCATCAGAGTGTACACAGCATCAACGTAGCACGTACCCGTTTGCGCCGTAAGATGAACCTTGCCAACAGCGAGGAAAACCTGATCAATTTCCTGATTAACCTCTGATCACCCTCTCAATACCCTATCCACACCTTTGATCTGATATTTATATATTGCTGAATAAGAGTAGTATACAATTTTTGTATCACAAATGTGACCATTTTTTATCTTATTGTATCAATATTGTATGAACCTGTTTCTTGCAATCTGATTTCACAGGTTGTACTCTTGTGCATGTTTTACAATGCCTCCGAAATGAAAGAGAAAAGAAAAAGCGTCGAGCAGGAGATTAAGGATATGCTGAAAGATAGGAAAGCGGAGAATGATGCATTGAAAAAGTTAATTGCCGCGTTGCAGGAGGAGGAGATACGGCAACATGTGACCAAAGCAAAATCGTGTGAATCATCAAAACCATATAACTAAAAACCAACGATCATGAAAAATGTTTTTATCATTATTGCAATCATTGCCTTTTTTATTGCATCGGAAAATATCTATTCGCAAACCAACACCTGGGATGGGTCTGCCAGTACATCCTGGACGGTTGCAGCCAACTGGTCGCTGGGACATGTCCCCCTTTCGACAGAGAATGTTGTTATTCCTTCCGTGCCGGCCAACCAGCCATTGCTGGCGGGCACAAATGGGGTATGCAACACACTCACGGTTAACTCAGGCGCAACACTGACCCTCAGTGCAACAACCCTGAATAATGCGTTGCTTACAGCATCTGGCAGTGCGACAATCAACGGCGCATTAACCATTGGCGGAACGGCAACCACGACCGCAAAACTGATCGTGGTGAACATCACCTGGGCTTCGGGATCTTCCATGACGGGAGGCCAGAATGGCAGCATCGAGGTATCGGGGAATTGGGAGTTCTCTGCTGGTTCGGCGGTTTCAATGGGTTCCTGCGGCGCCACTTTTAACGGAAGCGCCAACACCGAAATTATCAGTAAAAGCAGCAACAGCAGTTTTTCATTTATAGTTATTAATAAAACCAGCGGACATACGGTTTCCATCAGCAGCACCTCCACCGCTACATTGAAAATCAATATTTCACTGACCATTCTGACAGGTTCGACATTGCTTGGCCAGGCTGACATTACCACCATCCTGGGCAACAATCTTTACAACTCAGGACATTTTTCCTTTTCCTCCGGCACCGTAAGTCTTGAAAAAAGCTCCGGCACCCAGGTGATACAGGTTAACTCCGGAGACCTTTTCAACAACCTGACGATCAACTGCGGTGGAACGGTGACGATCAACAATTACCTTCAGCTTCTCAACAACCTTACGATCCAGTCGGGCATATTTGATCCGCTGGGCAACACGATCGTCCTGTTTGGGAACTGGTCCAATGCCGTTGGACCTGACGCTTTTATTGAAGGTACCGGCACGGTGGTGTTCAACGGAGGCAATTTCCACCAATACTGTTCAAACGAGACTTTTTATCACCTCAATGTCAATAAAAGCCTTGGCGGCGCCTTCAGGATGAACGGCACCAGCGTTACCTGTGCTCAATATGACTGGTCTGCAGGCGCTGTCGATGTCGGGAACAATGGCACGTTCACAGCGCTTGATCTCGCAGATGACGGGTTGTTTGGCGGTTATTACGTTAATCCGGGCGGAACCATCAACCTATACCAGGATAATTACCAGACTGTTGATTTATGCGGCAGCCTCACCTATACAGCGGGTGGAACGATGAACGTTTACGGTGGCAGTGGCTATAGCCAATGGCCCAACAATGCCAATGCTTCCATCACCATGAACGGCGGGACTCTTGATTTCAAAGATAACGGAATCAGCATCAATCCCAGTGCAACCTATTCTTTAACCACCAACATCTCCGGAGGAACCATTCGTACTTCGGGTGGTTTTTATTCCAGCCGCAGTGATTTTAATCCGGCAGGGGGAACCATTGAATTGTACGGTTCTGCAAATACAAATCTTGATGTTACCGCAGGCTCCGTAAGGAATTTAAAAATAATTAAAGATGCGGCAAACACCGTGACCCTGATCACCAACATCACCATCAATGGGGTTTTGACCACCGAAAGCGGAACATTGAAGGCCACCAATAAAGTGCTATCCACCGCCGATCATATCAATATTAACAGCGGTGGCACCCTTTGGATTGAAAACGGATCGCAGCTGAAGCTTACCGGAGGCAAGATCCTGACCGTGAGCGAAGGGGGCACGCTGAAAGCGATCGGAATACTTGGAAGCAATGCGAAAATCACACGCAATGGGGCGACTTCGTTTCACGAATTTCAGGTAAATGGAACCATTTCCGCCAGATATGCTATTTTTGAATACAACTATGGCGTGAATATCTGGAGTACAGCCACGATTGATCCGGCGAATTCATTTGATCAATGTACTTTTCAAAATGGCGGTGACAGGTTCCTTTATATAGGCAACACCCAGGAGATAACCATCCGCGATGCAAATTTCCCCACGGCGCCTATCGCTAATAATATCTGGAAGAATAACGATGCCGGCCGGATTACATTCAAGGATGCAACAGGGGCCTATGCAGGTGCAACTTATGAAAATGACCCTTACAACCGCATCGATTGGTCGGCATCCCAACCGGGGTTGTGGACGGGTGCTGTTTCATCAGACTGGAACACTACCGGCAACTGGGATGATCTTACCGTGCCTATTGGTACTACCAATGTAACCATACCTGCAGGGGTTGTGAACATGCCGGTATTGAGTTCCGGAACTGTCACCTGCAACAACTTGACCCTCACCGGAACACTGACCATCCGCAATGCCATCATGCAGGTGAACGGAAATCTGGGCGTAAATGGCTTGCTCACCATGAACAATGCCGGCGCCCAGCTCATTGTTCAGGGCGATGTGTCCTGGAACAGCGGATCAACTGCTTCCATAACTGCCAGTTGTGTAATTCATGCATACGGCCATTGGAATTTCAACGTTGGGGCCAATGCACAATTGGGAAATGGCGCTGTTTATTTCAAAGGAGGATCTGACAAATTCATAAGAAGTTATTCAGCCAACTGCTCCTTCTGGAATCTTGTGAGCAATAAAACCGGCATGTTTGCCATCGAACTATATGATATGTCAACACAACCCCTCACTGTCAATGCATCGCTGACAACCGTGATCAACTCAAAGTTTATTTCGTCAGGCAGTCAGAATATCATTGTAAAGGGAAACATTGTTGGCAACGGTGTCTTCCAGTGCAATGGCGGATATGTCATACTGAAAGGGGCTTCCCAATCGATCACACCCAACTCGAACGACTACTTCAACAACCTTGAATTTAACCAGTCAGGCACGGTTACCATTGTCAATACCTACACCAACATATTGAATATCAAAGGGGGAATGAAATTAACTTCCGGCGTATTCGACGCCGGCAGCAACATCATTAAAGTTGGAGGCGGCTGGAACAACACAGCTGGACCGGACGCTTTTACAGAAGCAACCAGCCGGGTTATTTTTAATGGCTTAGGAATACAATCCGTCCTCCAGAATGAAAACTTCAATACGATAGAAATCAATAAAACCTCAGGCCTTTTGATGATCAATGGCCCGGAAGTTACCTGTGCCAGCTATGACTGGACTGCCGGAAGTATCAGCGCCGCAAACGGGGGTATTTTTACTGCAAATGAACTGGCTGATGACGGCCTTTTTGGTGGCTATGAAGTTCAATCTGGAGGTGTCATCAACCTGCTCCAGGATATTTCCCAGAGTGTGAATGTCAATGGCAGCCTGCATGTTGAATATGGCAGTGCAATTAATGTGTATGGAGGCAATGGCGCGAGCCAATGGGCATCCGGTGCAAATGCAGACATATACATGGATGGCGGAACGCTTGATTTCAAGGACCAGGGGATCAATATCAGTACTTCAGTTCCACATACTTTAACAACGGATATTTCCGGCGGTACTATCCGCACTTCCAGCGGATTTTTTTGCAACCGGTCTGATTTCAATCCCACCGGCGGAACACTGGAATTATATGGTTCAGCAGATGCGGAACTTACCGTTTCAGCAGGTTCTGTCATGGGTTTGGTAATTGACAAAGGGGTTTCCAACACCATTCAACTGGCCGGCAACATGACCATCAACGGAGATACCTATATCAAAGGAGGAACACTCAGTGCCGTGAACAGGGTGATAACGAATGGAGGCGTTATCAGAATTATCAACCATGGAATTTTCATCCTAGGTGCCAACTCGCAATTGAGAATGGCCAACAGTACGGCTCTGATTGCCTCTGACGGTGGGACTGTGCAAACAATGGGAACACCAACGCAAGGCGTCCTGATAACACATACCACAGGTGGTTATTCCTTTTATAACCATTTTGGTGGTCACCTGTCAGCAAAATACACAACCTTCGAATATTGCAGCAGTGTTATGGTTGAAGGAGAAATCATAGATCCTGAGAATGCCTTTTACCATTGCACGTTTACAAATGGCAGTGCGGGCAGCTTGCTGGTAATAGAAAATACCCAGGATATTACCATACGCGGCGCCAACTTTCCGACTTTGCCCCCAACCTATAACGTTTACAAAGGGTCTACAGATGGCCATATAGTTTTCAGAGATGCCACGGGCCCCTATGCTGGTCCGGCCTATGAACGTGATCAATGGAACAAGATCGACTGGATAACTTCCACGCCTGGCCTTTGGACAGGTGAGGTTTCTTCAAACTGGTACACCGCGGAAAACTGGGATGATTATAACGTGCCCACCTCTTCAACAGATGTGATGATTCCTGCTGGAACCCCGAATTCCCCGGTGATTGGGGCAGGAACGGCTTATTGCAACCATTTGACAGTACCAGCAGGAGCAGTACTTACACAAAGCCCGGGAAGTGCGTTTTATGTAAGCGGGAATTTTGATGCCAGCGAAGGCCAATTTACCATGAACGGCGCCTCATACCTTTATTTTACCGGATCAACCGATACCTACTGGAGTGAATACTTTTATAATGACACCTATACCAATGTCAGGGTTCAAAAGGATCTGAGCAGTATTGGCGTGCATTTTAATGGAACGGCAACCTGCAGCGGAACTGTCGAAATTCGCGAAGGGATCCTTTTTGTAATGCACAGTCTGTCCATTACCAATACCGGGACAACTGCTTTCGAAGTGGAGGATGGCGGTGGATTATCTTTCACTTCAATGAGCCCTGGAAGAATTTCCTGCGCAGGCAATGTTCATTTCCTTGATGGAAGTAAATCTGATCTGGCGGGTGATGAAATTTTTTGTGCAAGGGATTTTATCGTGGATCCCTTAGCCCGGGTGAGCGGGGCTTTGCATTTGGAAATGAATGGATCAGGCACACAATATATCGAAAATCTTGCTGGCGACAGCCTCAGTCTATCCACTTTGATAATTAACAAACCAGGTGGAACCTGTTATCTTAAATCAGGCGATCTGGTCCTGCATAATGGACCAGAAATACGCTCCGGTACTTTGAGTTGTAACAACGGGCCTTCCCCAACTGCTACCTATAACATTTATGCCGGCTATGACTGGCGCAATTGGGTTGGGCCTTCAGGGTTTGAGGAGAGTACCGGACGGGTTGTGTTTACCGGCATGTTAACCGGTGGTGAAGCCCGGTGTTTTGGTGAAACGTTCAATATCCTCGAGGTGGCTGTACCCGGACAATTGATGATTCTGGGGAATGTAACCTGTGCTGCATACGATTGGACCTCTGGTGGTGTAAATGTTGTGGAAGGCGGCTACTCCTTTACTGCCAACGACCTGCTGGATGACGCCATCAGTGGTGACTATTATTTGTATACCGGGGGAACCATCAATCTTCATCATGTGGATGGAAAAGTAAACCTGAATGGACACCTTCATATTTATGGCGGTAATTTCAATGTTTATGGCGGAACTACTACAAGCTATTGGCCTGTGGCTCCTTCCGGCGGGATTGAGATGTCAGGCGGAACGCTTGATTTCAAAGATGTTGGAATCATTGTCTGGGATGGAACAGCGGCCCCGCTTACAGAAAATATTACCGGTGGAACAATCAGGACTCCCGGGATATTCATCACCGACAGGCCCGGTTTTACGCCGTCAGGCGGAACCCTGGAATTATATGGCCCCACCGATGCAAATCTGCAAACCCATAACGGGAGCTATGTCCATAATGTTGTAATCAATAAAAGTGCTACTGACCAGCCTTTATCCGGTATGATCAGTTATCGCTATGATACCGAAATCAAGGGCGATCTGACCATTCAAAACGGCATATTTTCTGCATGGGCAGGTGCTACCCTCAATATTTCGGGAAACTGGAACAACCTTGCTGGCCCTTCCGCGTATGAGGAAGGAACCGGCAAGGTGGTGTTTAAAGGCACAGACAATGCAGGAATTTTGACCCCGGAAACGTTCTATAACCTCGATCTGGCCAAAACCAACCCGCTGCACGATGATCTTACCCTGATGCAGGATGTAACCGTCACGAATGACCTGTCCATCAGCGACGGTACGTTAAAAATGAATGCTCCGGCCAACCTTGCTGTATCAGGAAACCTTTCCATCAGCCTGAATTCAGGACTCAATGCCACTGGCGAGTATGGCCCCCAGGTATTTGTCGGGAAAGACTGGATCAATACCAATACTGTGTATGACGATGAAATCGGGTTCAACCCGGGCAATTCCTCGCAGGTTATCTTCAACGGAACAACCGATCAATGTCTGACTACCAGTTGCCCGCAGGAAGATTTTGCCAACCTGAAAATAGATAAAAGTTCAGGACAGTTCAGGCCAAACAGCAATATCTTCTGCAACAGCAACATGGTGATCCAGAATGGTTCGTGGGAAGACAATGTGAGTGCAACATTGCATCATACTTTTCTTGGAAATTTCACCGTTCAGCCCACGGGTGCATTTTTCAATGCATTCGCACTGAATACGGTTGAATTCGCAGGTAATCTGAACGCAAATCTGAGGTACTCCAGCAATACAGGGTGTTTCCATCACCTGCTGATCAACAAGACTACAGGCTCCTCGGTTACCCAGTTCGGCAATGCGAATTGCCTTTTCGGAGGCAACCTGACCATTGAAAACGGGACTTATAACGTGAATGGAAACACTTTATGGGTCGATGGTGATGTGGCCATCAATGACTTCGGAAATTTTTCGTTACCATCCGCCTCTTTGCTGGTACTTGCCAACAACAAAAACCTGAATGTGAATTCGGGTGGAAAACTTGAAATAGCAGGCACTTCCGGCAGCAATGCCATGATCAGGGCCGATGTTTCCACGGCAAGATATGGACTCAATGTCAATTCAGGAGGTACGATTGCTGCTGAATATGGCATATTCAAAAATACGGGTTCGAATGGCATCTATGTGCGTCCCGGAAGCACGGTCGATCCGGCACATGCGTTTAACGGGTGTACTTTCCAGGATGGTGCTGCAGGCGGATCCCTGCTGGTATTGAACAACAACCAGTTCCTGACCATTCGAAATGCGGTATTTCCTGCAAATACGTGGAATGGCAGCAGCAATGTTTCCAAAATCCTGAATATCGGGCATGCATTCTTTGTGGATTTTTCAGGCGCATTCTCCGGTGAAGATTTTGACAACGATGTCAATAACCTGGTCGACTGGGTTCCAACTTTAATGGCAGAGGTTTCGGCTGCGCCTGAAACCGTATGTGCCGGAAGTGAGGTACAATTGAATGTTGTTGCTGCAGGCGGGTATCCTGGCTATTCCTATGCCTGGAGCCCTGCGGAAAGTTTATCGAATCCTTTGATTTATAATCCCGTAGCAACTCCTGATTTTACGACCAACTATGCTGTTACCGTTACCGATATGCTTGGCACGACAACGACCGGAAATGTTACCGTTACTGTTCATCCAAATCTGCCAGCAAGCATATCCATTGCTGCATCTGCAAATCCCTCTCCTCCGGGATCATCGGTCACCTTTACCGCAACACCAACCAATGGCGGCAATGCACCCTCTTATCAGTGGAAGGTCAATGGCAGCGATGTGGGGCAAGACCTAGCAACTTATTCCTATAACCCGCTATATGGTGACCAGGTTGCCTGTGTTTTAACTTCAAATGCCCCCTGCGTATCGGTTAACCCGGCTCCATCCAATACCATTACCATGATCATGGTCCCAGCCTACATAACAGCTTCAGGTGATGTATTGGAAGGAACAGATACTTGCTTTAATGCCTACGGTACCATCACCGTTCCTGTCCAACCTGGTACTTTCACGATTCATGAAGGGGGCAGTGCCATTTTCATTGCAGGGAGTAGAATTAAGTTTCTGCCAGGCGCTTCGGTTTTGCCCGGAGGTTATATGCACGCATGGATTACTCTCACGAACGAGTATTGTGGAAGCCAGCCGCCAGCCATGGTAGCGGTAGTTGCAGGGACAGAAATACCAGTCGTGCGGGTGCCGGCATCGCATCTATTCACGGTTTATCCAAACCCGACTACCGGTTCATTTACATTATCGCATAAAGGGAATGACCTGTCAGGGGAAATTAAGGTTGTCGTATCCGGGACTCTTGGAAATAAGATTTTATCTTCATCATTTAGCGGTGAGATCAGACAGCAGTTTGACCTTTCCGATCAGCCACCGGGACTCTATTTTATTATCCTGAAAACCACCGACCATTTTGAAACATTGAAATTGATCCTGAATCGTTAATTGTCTCATTTCGATACCGTTTCGCTGGATTACCCTGCGGAATTTTTTAAAATTGTGTTTCAGCAAAATTTATGAAATATCATATCATTGTAAGGTAAAAACTAGATTTTAATGATGAAATGTCGTATTATTATTTCATTCTCGATACACCCGCATATTTTATCAGATGTCTGAAGATCTGACTGACGGATTAATAAATATTCATGGATTATTTTCATAATTTAAAACGTAATATCATGAAAAAATTTACACGGATTTTATTGGGTGTTATGCTGACCGGGCAATTTAGTTTCGGCCAGACAGAATTTGTACCTCTGACCCAGGTAAGGATGATTGCCGATCAAAAAGCCATGGCTCTCTGGGGGAAAGTAAGTTCCTCTGAGCCCCTGGCTTATTATTCAAAGGATGATGAACTCATCGGTTACCGGTTTACCTACGCCATCAATAAACCATTTCCTGAGAAGGAATGGCTTAAACAGCAATGCGATGAAGCATTCAGCATAGGTGACCATAAATTACAATGGGGCATCGGAGAATATGGAACTATTTTCGTCGGCGCCAGGAAGGACCTTGCCGTGATCCAGGATCATTCCAAAGCCTTGTCTCCCGAATATGCCGTGGGTCTGATGATGGAGGCAAAGGCCAAAGAGAAGTTAGGAGAGACGATCTCCATGAAAAAAGCTTATTACATTGATTTCCAGAATCAGTGGTTTTGCTATACCAATGGCACGGATGATATTTATGTAAAGGCGTTTCCAAAACTGCAGGCTGCAGGAAAGGATGAATTTCAGCAAATTATAAAGCCGCTCGGATTTTTCTGCATAAAAGGTGATTTCAGCAGCGAATGGAACAAATATTTAAACCGTGAAATGGATGCCCCTGCCGCCGAAGTCTGGATCCCAAATCACGACGGCAATTGCAAATTCTATGACTGGAGCTATGGCTGTTCACCAACAGCTGCTGCGATGCTGCTGTCATACTGGGATTACGTTTCTGCAGTCAGCGCAAATAACTATTCGAAACTTATTGATTATTATTTTCAACGCTCGGATGGACTGGAGGGAGAGACCGATTACCAGGTGCCAAACACCAACAAGGAACTGGCCATTGCAATGAATACTGACACGATCTCCACCGGCCTTACCGACCGGGATGAAATTGCTCCCGGATATACTTCGGTTTGCAATACGACCAACGGTTATAATTTCACCTGCACACAATTTGATCATGGAATGGATTACGACTGGTATTTCAGTAAAATCATCAGTGAGATCGGCACCTATGGCCGACCGGTCCATATAAGCATTCCCGGTCACTCCGAATGTTGTGTTGCCTACGATGCCACAACCGATGAGATTGGGGTTCACAACACATGGTATGAGGGAGTTCAATGGATCAGCAAAACGCATCTGGAAAGGGTTTACACCATCATACCGGGCGGCGCAGAAGGCTACGCCATTGAACTTACCTACCCGCTCGGAGATGTTCTTTATAACCACAACGGCAGTGGCGAAACCTTGTATGCAGGTGATGTTTACGAAATTACCTGGAATTATGATTACCTCCTGGATTCTTACGTGAGATTATATTATAGTACGAACGGCGGATATAACTGGACAACAATCACTTCAAACACCCCTAATGATGGGGCTTACGATTGGGTCGCGCCTGCAGGCATTAATTCTACTACATGCAGGATAAGGGTTCATGTTTATAGCTCAACCAATGTGTTCTCAGGGAGTGATGCAAGTACAGGGAATTTGAAAATTCTCCCGGGAGGCAGCCTGGCATTTCTTGTGAGAGATGTTGCAGCCACTACCACCACTGATCCTGATTATTACCAGTTTACACATTCTTTTTACTCCTGGTGTGCCGTCGGGACCAGGGCAAATACGGTTGGCGAAAACTGGAACATGCAGATGTTTTCCGATATTACTTTTACACCTGCGGCAATCGCGGCTTCAACATTTACGTATCCAGTCGACTTTGTTGTTATGGACGGAAACCACTCCCCGATGCAGGCAAGGGGAATAAAACCCTATCGGGTCTCGGGTACCCATGCCGCCACCGTTGAATATGATGGTTCTAACACAACGTTGGTGGTTGGCGATAACAACAACAGGTCATGGCCTGCCGGCGATGTGGTTGAAATGAGGGATATACACCTGGTCCCCGGGTATTACAAGTTTTCCATGACCTTCAGTTCAGGATCCTCTGACCTGGGCATGGGGCTTTATGGTTCTTCAGGTGCTGCCTATTACGCTAACCGAAGCTCATACCTGGCTATTTCCGACAATTCTGGCGGTGCGGTGAACGAGTCGTTCTGGATTACCATTGCCACCGAAGATGACTATGGGCTCTGTGTATGGGCCAATGATGCCCTGGCAGCCAATTTCAATCTCAAAATTGAAAAAACAGGGCAATGGCTCGGTACCATTTCCAGCGACTGGCATACAGCCGGCAATTGGGCCGCTTCATATATTCCCACAACATCCACTGATGTGGCCATCAATACAGGATATACCTACTTCCCCATCGTTTCATCATCCATTGCATATTGCAATAACATAACCATTGGAAGCGGTGCCATACTCCGGGTGAACACCCAGACTTTAAGTGTCGCAGGGGATATGACCATCAATGGCCAGCTGGAAATATCCAGTGCCAGCGGCAATATAGATATTGCCGGCAGTATTTTCTGGGAAGCCGGCTCTACTGCAAATTTTACTGCAAACGGCAGAATGTATGTTGATGGCGACTGGGAATTCAGGGAAGGAGCGCATGCACAACTTGGCTATGGATATGTGTATTTCCATGGTACTTCAAGCTCCTATATCCGCAGTTACGAGGCCAATTGTTCCTTTAAAAGTGTACTTAACAGCAAGTCTTCCGGCTATTTGTATCTCAGCGCTGCATCTACCGATACGCTTAAAATTACCGGATATTTCGATAACACGAACACCACAAGCACACTTTATGACAATAGCACATATCCGCTTGTTCTGAAGGGCGAACTTTATAACTACGGGCATATTTATTGTCTTGCAGGCACCTTTATTTTTGGTGGTTATTCCCAAAACATTGATCTGAATACCGGGGATTATTTCAACAACCTCGTTATCAGCTCCTCCAGCAATACAAATATGATCGACTCGTTGCGGGTACATGGAAACCTGGCCATCGAAAGCGGAGCGCTTGTCACCAATAATTATCCCATACTGATCAGGGGCAACTGGACAAATAATGTCGGAAATGCAGGTTTCGCAGAAGGAACCAGTATGACCGTCTTTGAGGGATCTGTTGCATCCATTATCCTTACCGGCGAAACATTCTATTACCTGAAGGTAGATAAAACATATGCAGGGTATAATGGAGTGGAAGTGAATGATTCCGTGACTGTTACGAGTTCGCTGAATATCCAGGCAGGAACCATGGAAATGAACCCGGGAAGCCGATTGTATGTGGATAACCAGGTCCTTATTGCTTCCGGTGCCGGCCTCAATGCCAACGACAACAACGTGGAAATATACAGTGCGGAAGACTGGTACGACAGCAACCTGACGCCAACATCGACCGAAGGGTTTGATGCCGGTATTTATTCGGTGGTTCATTTTCTTGGCAAGCCGTCAAATTATCAAACCATCCAGGAAAACTGCCCGTTCAATGATGTGATCATCGAAGGTACAGGATTGTATGCCAGACCGAATTTTTATGATATGACCTGTAAAAACCTGAATATTTCATCGGGAACCTTCCGTCTTGGCGGTTACCGTGTTGATGTGAATGAAAATGTCATCGTGGGCGGCGGTACCCTGCGGATGGACAATGCGGCCGACAGCCTCGTCATCACCGGAGATATCACCTGGCAACCCGGTTCCAATGACCTTATTACGACCGGTAAAATTCTTGTTGGCAGCGACTGGACCTTCCAGAACGGGACCAATGCCGTTCTGGGCACCGGAAACACGGTCGTTTTCAACCGAACCCTGGCATCACTGATACGTAATGATGATCCGGATGCCGCTTTTGGCAACCTGGTGATCGGGAAACCGCCAAGCACGTCTTCCGACGCCTATATCCATGCATCTTCAACTGATACCATTCGGGTGGCAGGAACGATGACCGTAAATGCGGGCAATCAGTTCCATCTGCAAAGCGGGAAATTGATTGTAGATGGAATGCTCGATATTCAAAGTACCGCAGAAACGGATATGTCGGCCCGCGGATATTTGCTTAACAAGTATTCCGCCTTTGTCCTGAATGGCCTGCTGAATGTCGGTGCAGGGAGTGCCCTCGTTCATGGCACTTTTGAACTTGCAGCTACCGGGGAATTAGGTATTGCGGGTGGTTCCTTTACCAGTAATGATGCTGTTGCGGCTGGTGCCTGGCAGTATCTCAGGGGAATTTTCAACCTGTCAGGCGGCACTTTCGAAATAACCAATAACAGTATTTCCATTGCTTCAACTGCAACAACAAATATTAGCGGAGGTACGATCATATGCGGTACAGCCTTCGGCGCCAGCAATCCCGGAACTTTCCAGCCAACAGGCGGTAAATTGAAAATGATCTTTTCAAGGACCGGAACAGCATACATATATTGCAGTAACGGAAATTATCTTTATGACCTGGAACTGGCCGGTAAGGCAGGTTTACAGACCAATGTTACCGTGAAAAACGATGTGCTGATCACTTCAGGATATTTAAGCAGTGAAACCTATGATCTGTATGTGGAAGGGAACTGGACAAACAATATCGGAGCGGGCGGATTTCTTGAATACGACAACACCGTGCATTTCACGGGGCCCAATGATGGCGACATCGCAACCGATGAAACTTTCTACGACATGGAGGTGGCCAAAACAAATACGAATGTTACCGCACTGGAACTGCTTGACAACCTTAGCGTGCATGTAACCCATAACCTGGCTATCAGCGACGGGTCGTTTGAACTGGACCCAAATACCACCCTGGATATCGATAACGATTTGACAATTAACAACGGCGCCGGATTGAATGCCAACGATACGCCGAACCTTACGATCAACGTTGGTGGTAACTGGAGCAATGGCAATACCTCTTATTCATCAACATTTGGTTTTAACCCGGGATATGCTTCCTTGGTCACTTTTGACGGGTTAGCCAACCAATTCCTGATCACCGCCTGTGCACAGGAAGATTTCAATAACCTGAGAATTTTTAAAAGCACCGGGGAATTCAAACCCAATGACAATTTAAGGTGCTTCGGCGACATTGATATCATGAGTGGTACATGGGAAGACAATTTAGCCGGACTGTATCACAAGGTATGTCGCCATTTCACGGTTGGATCTGCCGGTGCCTTCCTCAATGCATTCCCATTGAACACGGTGGAATTTCTGGGTCCGGACAATGCCACATTGAACTATATAAGTTCAACAGGGTGTTTTCATAACCTGGTGATCAACAAAAACACAGGGGTATCCGTGACACCAACAACCAATTTGAATTGCCTTTATACAGGTAACCTGACCATCGAAAACGGTGAGTGCAATGCGAATGGCAAAAGACTCTGGGTGGAAGGCGACCTGGTAGTGAATGACGCAGGAATATTGTCCTTGCCTGCTGCTTCATCTGTAATAATGAGTAATACGAGAAGTTTCCAGGTAAACTCCGGCGGTCGCCTTGATATTTCAGGAACGCAGGCTGTCCAGGTATCCATCAAAGGCAATGTACCCACAGCAAGGTATGCACTCAATATCAGTTCGGGGGGTACCATCGCCGCCGACTATTGCATATTTAAGAATATGTTCGTCAATGGGGTGTATGTAGGCCCGGGAAGCATGGTCGATCCTGCACATCCCTTCAAAGGATGCACCTTCCAGGATGGTACTGCCGGGGGAACGTTGCTGGGAATCAACAATGACCAGGTCCTGACCATCAGAAATGCTGTTTTCCCCGCAAATACCGGAGGTTGCAACAGCAATGTGGCGAAGACAATAGGCACGGGGCATGTTTATTTTGTTGATTTTTCAGGTGATTTTTCAGGAGAGGATCATGATGCCGATGGGTTTAACCTGATCGACTGGGTACCCACCCTCACTGCTTCAGGCACTGCCGAACCAGGAGCAATCTGTTATGGAAACACATCACAGTTAAATGTAACCCGCACGGGTGGCCTGGCTCCGTATTCTTATCACTGGAGTCCGTCAGCCGGCCTGTCTGATCCCAATGTCATCGATCCAATTGCCAATCCTGCTGCAACAACTACATATTATGTAACCGTAACGGATGGCCTGGGCACTGCGGCCACGGGCAGTGTCGTGCTTACTGTAAATCCTCTCCTGCCGGTCAGTGTTTCCATCGAGGCTTCAGCCAACCCATCACCGCCGGGTAATCATGTAACATTCACTGCAACCCCGGTAAATGGAGGTACTTTGCCATCTTATCAGTGGAAGCTTAACGGGAACCCGGTCGGAACAGGCTTGCCTACATACTCCTATGTACCCGGTTATAATGATCACGTTACCTGTGTCCTTACTTCCAATGCCCAGTGCCCGACAGGAAGTCCGGCTACATCAAATGAGATCATCATGATCATTGTTGCCAGGAACACAGCCGCAACAGGCACCATTCCCGAACTCCTTGATATTTGTTTTGATGCCAGCGACACAATCACCGTTGCAGGCGGAGGCAATATTTTTGTGATTGAGGACGGAGGCCGCGCCACCATGATCGCCGGCAAGACCATCTTGTACCTGGAGGGGACGAAAATCGAACCCGGAGGTTATATGCATGGGTACATTACAACCACAAATTCCTATTGTGGCAGTCTTTCCCCTGCCATGGTCGCCGTTGTTTCAGGAGTCGAAGAGTTTACTCCGGAGCCTGAGCCAGCCAGCAGGATGTTCGCTATTTATCCTAATCCCACATCCGGGACTTTTACCCTCATGGATAAAGGAGAGGCACAACCGGAGAGGGTTCATGTAGAAATTTTCGATATGCAGGGAGGCAGGATTATGTCAACCTCTTATACCGGGGAGAAAAACCACCATTTCACATTGAACGGCCTGCCCTCTGGTTTATATTTCCTGAAAGTAATCGCAGGTGATCAGGCTGAATCGTTCAAGTTAATCATTACCAGGTAATTACACGGAAGTATTGTTGTATTGCTTTTTATTTGCATGACGCAGGATGCCTGGAAAAGGGTCCTGCGTTTTTTGTTTGTTTGTCTGAAAGCTATTTCCTATCTTTGCAGCCCTTTAAACTGAAAGAAAGAACTGGAGAGGTGGGTGAGTGGCTGAAACCAACAGTTTGCTAAACTGTCGTACGGGAAACTGTACCGGGGGTTCGAATCCCCCCTTCTCCGCGGAACAAATAACAATTAAAATTAAAATTACGAAAGTCCTTATAATTCCTTACATTTGCAGGGCATTTGAGAATTCAAAGGTTATCGGCTTACAATCTTCAACTTGTAAATCATTACTCGTAATTCATAAATCGTACTTTATTTTCGGGGTATAGCGTAGCACGGTTATCGCGCCTGCTTTGGGAGCAGGAGGTCGCAAGTTCGAATCTTGCTACCCCGACCAGCAAAATCAAGGGTTTCAGAATTTCTGAGACCCTTTTTTTATTTAAAGACCTGATTTGTAGAAAGTTATTTAATGCCTCACCCTTATATTAAAACTATTCCTTTCTCATTTTTCAATTTTCATTCATCATCTTTCACTTTGCCTTTTTATAGTCATGGCGAAGAGTTTAAAAAGAATAGTTCGAGTGAACAACGACGGGAGAATGGTGAATAATTTGGAATAATTCAAACAGTCCCTGAAGGCAACTCAAGAACCTGGCTGATCAATATCTGCCGAAGGACCAGGAGAAAATCCGGCTCATTTAAATTTTAACCATGCATCTCATGCAAAGCGATAACTTTGTATAAAATAAAGGTTATGAAAAAGAAACTCTTTGTTTTGATCGTCGAAGACAGCCTGGCTGACACTGAACTCAATATTGGGCAGCTTCAAAAGGCGGGTTATGATGTTACCTATAAGCGGGTCGAAACGATTGAGGAGTTGGACAAGGAGATAGACCAGGCACCATGGGATCTTATTCTTTCCGATTATTCCATGCCCGAAATGGATGTTGAAGATGCGTTAAAAATATACCTCGATCATGGCCGTGATATTCCGTTCATTGTTATTTCCGGGACGATCGGAGAAGAAAAAGCCGTGCAACTCATCAAGGCGGGTGTGCATAATTATATCCTGAAAAGCAATATGAGCACCTTCATCCCGATCGTTGAGCGGGAACTCAGGGAGTCCTATAACCGTCGGAGCCTGGTTGAATTGCATGAATCATTGGCAACCAGCGAAAAAAAATACCGGAGCTACATCGATAATGCCCCTGATGGTGTTTTTATCGTAGATGAATCAGGAAAATATATCGAAGTGAACGATGCGGCATGCCGGATTACAGGATATTCGAAAGAAGAACTCCTCAAACTGTCGATTTCAGATCTTCTACCTGAAGAAACGCTCAGCTCAGGCATGGCACATTTCAGAAAGTTGCTGGAAAAGGGTACATCCATTGCAGATTTGCAGTACAAACATCATAACGGAACGATACGTTGGTGGGTTTTGGAAGCCGTTAAACTTTCTGAAACACGCTATCTTGGATTTACCAAAGACATCACGCAGCGCAAAGAGATGGAGGAAAATTTAAGGATCCACCATTTTGAATTGGAAAAACAGAACGAAGAACTGATCCAGGCGAACTACCGGGCTGAGGTTGCTTCTGAAAAATATGCAGAACTATACGATTTTGCCCCAACCGCCTATTTTACCATATCGAAGGAAAAAGCAATTCAGGCGCTCAACCACAGCGGTGCCCGTTTGCTTGAAAGTGAACGTTCACGACTGATACAATGTAATTTTGATTCATTTATCTCCCGGAAAACCCGCCCGGTTTTCAACCGGTTTATGCAGAATCTTTTTAACAGCAAGTTAAAACAAATATGTGAAGTAATTCTCCAAACAACCGGCCATGCTCCAAAACAGGTTCATATTGAAGGGATTGTCGTCACGGATCGCAGCCAATGCCTCATAAATGTGATTGACATTACCGAACGCAAGCAGTCAGAGGTTTTATTGCAGCAAACCCGCCAGAATTACGAAACCTTTTTCAACACAATCGATGATTTTCTGTTCGTGCTTGATTACCAGGGGAATATCGTACATGCCAATACAACAGTTCATGAGCGATTGGGCTATCGTCCGGATGAACTCTCCGGCAATCCGGTTCTCATGGTGCATCCGCCCGAACGCCGCGATGAAGCCAGCCGAATTATCAATGAAATGCTGCAGGGAGTAACGGAATTTTGTCCGATCCCCTTAATGACAAAATCCGGAGTTCATATCGATGTTGAAACGAGGGTTACAACTGGATTCTGGGATGGCAACCCGGCAATTTTCGGGGTATCAAAGGATATTTCAAAACTTAAATTGTCAGAGGAAAAGTTTTCAAAATTATTTTATCTCAGCCCTTCCGCTTGCGGGTTAACTGACCTGGTCACGGGGGAATATACCGAAGTAAATGATGCATTTACAACATTGCTGGGATTTGAGAAAGAGGAAGTAATCGGCAAAACACCACTTGAATTAGGCATTTTGACCAATGAAAATCTGGATGGCCTGTTGCAGAAAATACATCTCCAAAAAAAAGAATCCAACCTCGAAGTTAATTTAAAAGCGAAGGATGGCAGCATGAGGCATGTAGTGATATCCGCAGAAACAATCCATGTGCAGGATAAACATTACCGTTTTACCGTGGTTCATGACCTCACCAAACGTAAGCTTGCCGAGGAGATGCTCAGGGAAAGCGAGATGCGGTTCCGCGCCGTAACCCAGTCGGCAAACGATGCGATCATTTCATCAAACAGCCTGGGGATCATTATCGGCTGGAACATGGGAGCCGAAACAATATTCGGGTACAAAGAAGAGGAAATTATCGGTCAAAATCTGGAGTTAATAATGCCTCCGCAATTTGCTGGTCATCACAATGAATATATTGAACGCCTCCTGAGAGGTGAAGAAAGTCATATCCTAGGCAAAACAATCGAGCTTTCCGGATTGCATCAAAACGGCCACGAGTTTCCGATAGAGATATCGTTAGCCAGCTGGGAAAGCACTTCCGGAATTTTTTTTACTGCGATCATCCGTGATATCACACGGCGTAAAAAATCGGAAAAATTGCTTGCTGACAGCGAAGCGACCCTGAATGCAGCCCAGCGGATTGCTCATATCGGAAGCTGGGAATGGGATATGGAGGCAAATACCGTAAATTGGTCGAAAGAAATGTTCAACATCTTTGATATCGATCCCCAAACGTATGATGGCAGCCCCGAAGCGCTCATCAACGTGCTTCATCCTGATGATGTCGGGCCGTTCAAAAAAAGCATGGACAGTAATTTAACCCAGGGCAATTCATCCTTACTCGAATATCGTGTGATACACAAGGATGGTTCGGTTCACAACATATTCGCAGAGGGCCGGATAGAATTCAATGAGGCCGGAAAACCCGTCAGGAATATCGGTACCGTGCAGGACATAACCATCCGCAAACGCAATGAAGAAGAATTGATACGGGCAAATAATTTCCTGGATTCGATCATTCAGAATATTCCGGATATGATCTTTATCAAGGAAGCAAAGGACCTGCGTTTCGTTCAGATCAACCGGGCAGGTGAAGAATTGCTGGGCATTTTCAAAGAGGAGTTATTGGGTAAAAATGATTATGATTTCTTCCCGAAGGAACAGGCTGACTGCTTTACTACAAAAGATCGTGAAGTGATCCGGAACAAGGGGATGGGTATTGTTCCCGAAGAATTTATACAGACAAAGCACAAAGGATTAAGAACTATTCATACGCACAAGGTACCCCTGTTTAACTCCAATGGGGAACCCGAATATTTGCTGGGCATTTCCGAAGACATCACCGAACTCAAGGCAGCAGAACAGGCAATGAGAGTAAGCGAGGAAAAATACAAAACAATGTTGAATGCCTCTCCCGATGGCATTTTATTAATCGACCTCAATGGGATCATTACTGAAATATCAGAAATCGGGATGGAATTATTTGGAGCCACTACCCGGGATGACCTTGTAGGCAAAAGCGCATTCATGTTCGTTCCTTCGCAGGAGAAAAATACATTGAAGGACTTGTATGAAAAGACAATGAGCGAAGGGCTTGCGCAAAACATTGAACTTAAGATCCGGAAGAAAAATCACACGTTGTTTCCCGCCGAAATCAGCACAACTTTGATCCAGGATCCGGGAGGGAAACCTTTATCTTTCATGATCATCATCCGCGATATTTCGCAGCGGAAAAAAACGGAGACCAAACAGATCCATGCCGACCGGATGGCAAACCTGGGTGAAATGGCATCAGGCATCGCTCACGAGATCAATCAGCCCTTGAATATTATCTCAATGGTGATGGATAAAATTTTATTTGAGACGGCCAAAACAGAATCGATCGATATTGCCTTTCTTACCGCTAAGTCGGAAAAAATATTCTCCAATATCACCAGGATCAGGAACATCATTGACCATGTCAGGGCATTTTCAAGAACCCATGATGATTATGTACTGAGTGCCTTTGATATCAATGCCAGCATTGAAAATGCGGTATCGATGATCACTGAGCAGTTCAAACACCTGGGAATAACCCTGAACCTCGAACTGGAGAAACAACTCCCACAAATATTCGGAAATACATATAAATTTGAGCAGGTCATCATCAACTTGCTGGTAAATGCCAAAGATGCGGTGATCGACAAAAAAATCAATCAGAAAGAAACGGAGGAACTGGTTGTCGGGATCAGGTCATACCAGGAAAATCAGTTTCTGATCGTTGAAGTTACCGACAACGGAATTGGCATCAAGAGTGATGATGTCAATAACATCATGCTTCCTTTTTACACCACCAAGGATGAAGGAAAGGGTACAGGGCTTGGATTGTCAATTTGTTATCAGATCATCAGGGAAATGGATGGAACCATTGAAATCGAGAGTGACAAACTGAGCGGAACTACTATTAAAATAGTATTGAACTATAAAAAATAACCTGGAAAATGGAAGTAAAAGACAAAATTAAAATCCTGATCCTGGACGATGAAAAGCAGTTCACGGAAGAATTGAGCGGATTTTTTATTGATTCGGACTTTGATTCCTTTGAGGCCAACACGGCCGCGGAAGGAAAAAAAATATTAAGCAAGTACGCCATCGACCTTCTGATCCTCGATGTAAGGTTGCCAGGTGTGAATGGCCTCGATATACTTAAAGAGGTGAAAAGCCAGTACCCTTTCATGGAGGTCATCATTATCTCGGCACATGGCGACATGGATACCGTTATCAAAGCCATGCGACTCGGGGCGTTTGATTATATGCGTAAACCTTTCAGGTTCCTCGACATCCAGATTGCCATTGAACGGGCCCAAAAATATCTGCAGATGCAACGGAGGCTTAAACTGATGGAAGAGAGGAACTCGCTGATCTCAAAATCGCTCGAAGAAAAAATTGATCGCCAGTTCATTGGTGTCAGCCCTAAAATACTGGAAGTATTGGAACAAGCGATTGCCGCTGCAAATTACCCCGATGCCAATGTGCTGATTACCGGCGAAAGCGGCACCGGGAAAGAGAATATTGCCAGGATCATCCATTATTCGAGCACCAGGAAAGATCATGTTTTTGGCGCTGTCAATAGCAGTGCTATCGCGGAAACCCTTCTGGAAAGCGAATTTTTTGGTCATAAAAAAGGTTCGTTTACCGGAGCCATTGCCGATAAAATGGGCTTCTTTGAAGGATGTAACGGGGGCACTCTTTTCCTGGATGAGATTGCCGATATGCCGTTAAGCCTGCAGGCGAAAATTCTGCGGGCATCAGAAGAAAAAGTGATAACCAGGGTGGGGGATACCGTCCCGATCCGGACCGACTTTCGCATCATATCAGCAACAAATCATGACCTTAAAAAAAGGATAGAAAAGAAAAAATTCAGGCTCGACCTGCTTCACCGTCTTAACACATTGCATATCCACATACCTGCCTTACGGGAAAGGCCCGAAGACATCAAACCCCTGCTGACACACTTTGTTGATCTTTTTGCAACCAGATTCAAAAAACCTGCAATACATGTTTCAGCAGAAGCAATGAATATGCTCATGAAATATGATTTCCCGGGTAATGTCAGGGAATTGCGGAATCTGGCCGAAAGGGCCACCATCCTTTGCAAAGGGAACAGCCTTGGCGTGAAGGACTTTCCGGTTGGTTTGATGAAATCTCCGGTTCCCCTGCCGGAAACCGAGTTGGTGAATCTGAAATCCCTCGAAATCAATACGATCCGAAAGGTTCTCCAAAGTTGTAAATGCAATCAGCAGGCAGCAGCAGATGCTCTTGGGATCCACCGGGATGCCTTGAGCAGGAAAATGAAAAAGTACAACATCAGTGCAGGTAAGATCGTGGAATGAAAGTTCTTATACCAATCTTTTATAAGTGACGATAACACGATTATTCTTTAATTCTACCTGCATGGTCAACGAATCGTATGCCTCAAGTAATTTGGGAATATACGCTTCATCACGAAACAACCGATTCGGGCAGAATTCTTTTTCTCCGGTTTCGGCAGTTCTCTTCCGGATATGCTCCATTAAACATTCGCCTAAGCAACATTGTTTGATATCCCTCACTACTTCATACTCGAAAATATCGCCAATGGTCGTTAAAAGCAAAAATGATTCTTTGTCACTGCTGATATACGAGACAGGGATATGGTAACTCCGCCGGGTACGTTCATTCGAATGCGAAGCAACAACATCACCTGGGAATGAAATTCCCTGGAACTGAAGTGTAATTGCAAAATCACCCTCCGGGTTGTGGTCCTCGTGCATTTCAACAACACACGCTATTTGATGGCTGAAATCCGGTGCAACCGGCGCGGCAATTTTCTTTTTTGATTTCCCGTTGAATTCAGATTTAGCATATTTTGAAATACTCCACGATTCATCCTCTTCTTTATTTTTCCCGGTTTTGGCCATTTCCGATATGTATCGCCCCTGGGAAATGTGCGCCAATCCATTGAGCAAAGCCGGTGTTTTCCTTCTGTTACGGCCTGTGGAGGTTATCGGAGGAATGCTTCGTACTTTCATCATGAACGGTTAATGCGGGATTATTTTATCAGATTCAGCGAAATGTCATCCTTAAACATCTGAATAACAATTACATTTATGTCTGTTTTTAATTTATCAGTAATGGTATGACTGGCGCCAAAAAAAGCAATTCCCGTTTCTCCATCCTTAAGGGTCTCATTAATTTGTTTTGCAACATAATGATCCCGGCTTAGGAGCAATTCACCGGAGATTTTTTGGTAAAAAAGGAAAGATTCCAATTGTTTTTCAGGAGTTTCCGCCTTATTTATGTCGGCGAGCAGGTAGTACTCTTTCAGCAATAAATCCTTATTTTCGGCAAGTTCAAGGTTTGCTCCCCCGGCCAACAACCGCCTGATGATCGAATAGTTTTTGCTTCCATTGCCGGCGGCATCATTAACAATTTTTATACCGATTTCCCCTGCTACCGGCAATCCGTCCTGGTAAATTTTAATCTTATCAAATGAGGTTTTCTTCAGGCGTTTGAAAATTTCAAGTTCAATTTTATCCCACGATTTTTCAACCTCATCCAGATGATTCTGCCATGCTGATGCTCCGTATTTCTGTGCTCCTTCAACCGATAATTGCGAGCCCAGCGACCCCAGATCAGCTTTATTATGAACAATCGGGATATATATTAATTTTTTCATGTCTGTTTTCTGATACAATATTAGCAATTAAATGAAAGGAACATGATCCGTATTCAACCAAAGTTGTTAACAGGTTGCTTATAACTGCACGCGGTTTCACGTGGATACGCGATTTTTTTTGGGGAATACGCTGTTCCCGCACCGTGACAAACACCGGAAAGTTTTTCTCAAAGAAAAACTATCATTTTTTTATCTTTCATTTCCAGCCCGATAGCTGGTTAAAACAGCACGATTCCAAATTAACCGGTATTTCCGGCCCAACCTTTGCAATGCTTCCTTGCATCAGATGAAGAGGTAAACCGTCCCTCATGTAAAGCACGGTTTTTATTCATTAAATATAGGAGATTATAAAAATGGTAGAAAAGACAATCGGGTCATCCAGCCTCGTAGAGGTGATCGACCGTATCCTTGACAAAGGTGTTGTTGTAGATGCATGGGTAAGAGTGTCATTGGTTGGTATCGAACTGCTTGCTATTGAAGCAAGGGTAGTGGTAGCTTCCGTTGAAACATACCTGAAATATGCAGAAGCAATCGGATTAACTGCAAAAGCCGCATAAGGCAATTTGCAGTGAAGCAGTTATTCTTGCTAAACATCCTTCTCTGTGAAATACCGGGAAGCATGATTTACCAGGAATTACTCTTTTAAAACAATGTTGAGAATACAAGTACACCGGAATAACAATAACTTAAAAATTTAGCATGAACGCACGGCCCGCTTTAAACCTAGATGGTTTTTTTGGTAATATTTTAACCTCCTACGAAACCCGGATCCAAAAAATTCAAACGGCTTTCCAGTCGTCGGAAAATATTACAGAATCCTCACATTTTCTCTTCGATAATGTTCATCACTCCCTGTATGAACTTAAGCAGGAGAGAACCATCTTGAATTCCAGACTATGCGAGAACCTTGCCAAAAATGGCTCCCTGCGCAAAAAAGATTACAACATGATGATGTCGGGAATTCTTGGCACACTCGATGAGAAAGAAAAAGAGGCTGAAACCCAGTTCCTGAATTTTATTGAGGCCCAAAAAGCAACGGCTCAATCGCTTAAGAACAGCCTGCTCGACATTAAAGATATTACAACGCAGGACAACTGTGAAAAGATTTCGATCATCAAAGAGCAGCTTTCACGGATTTCCAAATTGCAGGAAATGAGAAAGGAAACCGTCATGAAGACATTCCTGGATTTTCAGCAAACGCACAGCAGAATAATGGCCTGCCTTGAAAACCTGGTCGAGAAGGGTGACCATATTCTTATAGAAGATATAAAAAAAGTTAAGAATCAGTTAATCAATGATATTAATTAATCTTAATAACGTATCATTTAATTAAACATAGGAGATAAAAAAATGGGACTAGCTTCAGACATGAAAAATTTGACAGGTGATTTACTCGCCTCTTTCAAACAACGCATCAAGGATAATGAAGAGCTTGTAAACGAGGTACAGCACATGCTTGACGGTTTCCGCAAGGATCAAATGGACATGGCCGCATCCCTGAATGCCAGTGCAGGTTCCTTGAGGAAAGGACTTGCACACGGGGAAAGGGAACGGCTGAATGCCTTCAACGGGTTAATGTCAGGAATTCACGGGTCGATCGCTTCCATCCAGAAGGAGGTAGCCGGAATTCAAACCTCCACTTTTAACATGATCAAAGAATTTGCCACCGACAGGGAACAAATGTCTGATGATCTGACGAAATCTTTTACCCATGAACGGGCTGAAAGGATGAAAAATGAAAAGACCAGGATGAAGGAATTTGATGCCTTGATGAAGAATATCAACGATGACATACGAAGCATCAACAATGAAGTGGCAGCCGTTTTCAAAAATACGAACGACATGCTCGACCGGTTTGAAAAAGAGCACCAGGATATGTCGGCCGAACTCAGGGCAGAGCTGGGCAAAAACCTGACTGAAAGAGTGGAATATACCCGGACTATGCTGAAAGGATTTCAGAAAAGGTTATCGGACATCAGCAAGGAAAATCAAAAAATGGCCCAGAAACTGAGGAAGGATCTTGCCAATGGCGAAACGGAAAGGCTCAGCGATTACAGTGGCTTGATGAAAGGGATCCATACTGCAATCAAGGGAATCCGCAAAGAGGTAAAGGACATCGAAAAATCAACTGCCGGAATGGTTGCTGATTTGCTTCAAAACCGGGTTGATGCAACGGCTGAATGGAACAAAATGCAGGATACCATGGCTCAGATACGTAAAACAGGCGTTGCAAAACCGCCTAAAATTACAGCAAAGAAAGTTGAGAAAAAGGAAGATAAAAAGCCAGTTCAGGCTGAGTCAGTAAAACAAACCCCGGCCCAGGCAGAACTAACTTTAACAACATTCCAGGCTGAGCCGAAAACGCTGGAAGCAAAAGTGTTAGCCTATATACAAAAACATCCGAATGGGATAAAAGTTTCCGAAATGGAAGAACCGTTGAAGGAAACACGGATGAAAATTGGATTTACCGCAAAAGGGTTACTGGATGAGGGGAAAGTGCAAAAAATTGACAACATTTATTACCCGATAAAATAGCATCAGGATGCTGGATGGAGTCGAAATGACTGAACCATTTGACAAATGACAAGTTGTTTCGGTTCCATTAGCATAAACCGTTCTAAAGGCTGTGCTGTGAAAAAAATCATCAACTGTCAGTTTTGCAATGGTTCGGGAAATGATCCCTTCGACCTCCTTTCAACGATCTCACATTGTTTGGTTTGTAACGGCACAGGGTTGGTTGAGGTTGAGGAACCCATCAGGAAATGCGTTTTTTGCGCCGGGTCAGGCAAAAATCCTTTAGGCTCCAGGGTACCTTGCATCGTATGCGGAGGAAAAGGGAACAACCACACAGAAACCAATACACCTTGTAAGCAATGCATGGGGACCGGAAGATCAAGCGATGGCCTGCCATGCACACGTTGCGCAGGAAAAGGGTTCAGCTGAGAATTGAAAATGAAATACCCCTCCGATAAAATCAGTAAAAGTGTTGCCAGGCGGCAGGACGCACTGGAAATGTTTCAGGCAAAAAGAAAGGAGTTTTTAACGGCAAGGGAACAGATCATCAGGGATATTGAGGAGGCGCGAACCCTATGGCAAAATACGCTGAAACAATTACCTGACCAGCCATTCAGCCATTAATGAACCAACGTACCTGCCAATCTTTAAATCTTCAAAATAAACGGACCAACCATGAGTGACACGAATGAAATGAACACCATCCTTGAATTGAGGCCGATGTCGAACTTTGTAGAAACCGATTACATCAAAGACATCACCAGTCGTGGTCTTACATATGTAAAAGCAGGGTTTCCGGTACATTTCAGGGGTCCCTCGGGAACCGGCAAAACAACAGTCGCCATGCACCTGGCCAGCAAAATCGGGAGGCCTGTGGTCATCATTCATGGCGATGCAGAGTACAAAACATCCGATCTTATTGGCAGCGAACAGGGGTACAAATACAAAAAGCTCGATGACAAGTTTATTCATTCTGTTCATAAATATGAGGAGGATATGAGTAAGCAGTGGGTGAATAACCGGTTGACCATTGCGGTGAAAAATGGGTTCACCCTGATATACGATGAATTTACCCGTTCACGTCCGGAGGCCAATAACATTTTACTGCCAATTTTGCAGGAACGAATGCTTAGCACGTCGGCAGCAAAAGAGGAAGATTACTACATGAAGGTGCACCCTGAGTTCCGCGCTATTTTTACTTCGAATCCCGAAGAGTATGCCGGCGTGAACAGGACCCAGGATGCCCTGCGGGATCGCATGGTTACGATGGACCTTGATCATTTTGACTTTGAAACTGAGTTGAAAATTACCCAGGCAAAATCAAACCTCTCGCTGAAAGACACTGAAACAATTGTAAAAATCGTCAGAGGGCTGCGTGAATCAGGTAAAACTGAATTTGACCCCACCATCCGCGGTTCTATCATGATTGCCAAAACCCTGGCTACCTTGAAAACAACCCCCTCGAAATCGAAAGAGATGTTCAGGAAGATATGCCAGGATATTCTAACTTCCGAAACCAGCAGGATTGGCTCGAAAACCAACCAGGAAAAGGTTAAGATCATTGTTGATGAATTGATCGAACAGTATTCCCAATAGGCAATCGGCATAAGCAACATATCACATCAGAACATCGATCCATTTTTTAATTTCAAATCCTCAAATCAAATTTATATGCCAATATCCAGCGGATTAAAGGGGCTTCAAAGCATTAAGAGCATGCAAAGCGTCGTCAAATCAGGGATCCCGAACAAAGAGGATTCAGATTTCATAAAATTGTATATGCTTGAAAAAGAAAGAACCCGTTTGAAGAGCGAAGAGATCAGAATGACACAAAGGCTCGAGATCATTCAGAACCGGTTGAGGGAGATCCAGGTATACTACGATGAAAAAGCCGGGGAAATGCATACTTTACTGCCGGGAGAAAAAGCTAAAAAATCAAAGAAAGATGATAAAAAAGAGTGGAAAACCATGTCAATAGATTATTAAAAAACAACGAATTATGGCGGAACCTACCCATTCAATTCAAGCGACCGGACTCGCAGATATTCTGGAACGAGTACTCGACAAAGGGATCGTTATTGCCGGCGACATCAAGATTCAAATTGCAGATATAGATCTGCTGACCATTAAAATCAGGTTATTGGTGGCTTCAGTCGACAAAGCAATGGAGATGGGCATCAATTGGTGGCAAGAGGACACCTACCTGTCAACAAAAGCCCGGGAAAAAGAGTTGATGAAGGAACAGAGCGCCCTTGAAGCCCGTTTGGAAAGATTGGAAACGATGAATAAAACATAATATCCGAAGCCCCTTTCCAACTTAGCAGGAAAACAGATTAATTCACCCTCTTTGAAAAAGACAGAAAAACTTAGCGGCATTAATATACTACAAAATGGAAAAAGATAAGAATAAAGGGAAAAAGGACGAAGCCGACTTTGATATCTTCGGGCTTGGCGGTCTGTTTAAAGGTATTGAAAAGCTGGTTGACCTTGCCGGGAAGCTCGATGAAAAGGGCGGGATAAGCAAGGAAGGTGAGATCAATTTTGATCACATCAAAAAAGGCATGAAAGGTGTTTATGGGTTTACCATCAACACGGCAGGAGGAGGTATTCCCAAAGTGGAGACTTTCGGGAATATTAAAAAAACACCCGAAGGACCGAAGGTAGATGAAGAACGGGAACCGATAACCGACATCTTTGATGAAAAGAATGAGATTGTTGTTATTGCCGAAATGCCTGGAATAGAGGAAAATGATTGTAAAATCGATCTGAAAGGAGATATCCTTGAAATTTCGGCTTCAAGTAAAAGCAGGATATATCGAAAGGAATTGCTGTTGCCGATAAAAGTCATTAAAGAAAATTTACGACACAAATTCACCAATGGCATCCTTGAGATCAGGATAAAAAAATAAAGCAATGGCACTTAAAGGCTTAGAAAACAACGACCTGGAACTTATTATTTTCGGCGGAAAAGGCGGTGTTGGAAAAACCTGTTGTGCTGTTGCAACAGCCCTGGCATTGTCAGAGAATTTCAAAACGCTGCTCATCTCTACTGATCCGGCACATTCGGTGTCGGATTGTCTTGAACAACAGGTTGGTTTTAATTTGGTGAAGATTGGCGGAACCGGCAACCTGTCGGTCATTGAAGTGGTTGCTGAAGAGGCCTTGTCGGGGTTTATTGCAGAGCATCAGGGTGAATTGAAAAAGCTTCTTGAAACTTCCACCGCCCTTGATGATGCCGACATCGAGGAGATGCTCTCTCTTACCATTCCCGGTATTGATGAAGTGATGAGCTTCAAAACCATCATTGATTTTATTGAAGAAGGGCAATTCGAAAAATATGTTGTGGATACAGCGCCCACCGGTCATGCATTGCGACTTATTTCATCCCCGAAAATGCTTGATGAATGGATAAAAGTCGCCGCGAAGATAAGATGGAAATACCGCTACATGATCACCAGTTTTTCAGGTTCCTACCAGCCGGATGCCGTGGATACGTTTTTGCTCGGGTTGAAGAAAACTGTTAATAGGATCGAAAATATCCTGGGGAATAATACAAAATGTGAATTTATCCCGGTTTGTATCCCCGAAGCAATGGCAATCCTGGAAACAGAGAGATTGCTCTCCATTCTTGCCAAATCTGAAATAATTGGACGCCAAATCATCGTGAACAATGTAATGGCCTCTGACGAATGTGAATATTGTAAAAGAAGAAAAGCTGGACAGTTACCATACTTAAAGGAGATCAGCAAAACTTTCGAAAATTTAAATATGGTTGAAGTGCCTATGTTTGCTGAAGAGATCAAAGGAATAGCGGCCCTCGGAAAATTAAAGGAGGTTTTGTTTAAAGCAGAGACCAATGAGCACAATATCAATTAGCAAATGAACCCATGAGCAAAATCAAAGACGAAATAGTCCTGCGTGTTAAGGAAGCCCTGTTAAAAGATGTTGGACGGGCCATTGCCAGGATCGATCCCAAAGACATGAACTTGCTCGGTTTGGAGAGCGGCGAGATCATCGTGATTGAAGGTAAAAGGGCCACACCCGTTAAAATCATGCCATGTTATCCCGACGACAGGGATAAGCGTATCATCCAGATTGACGGCATTACAAGAGAAAATGCTCAGTCGGGGATCGATGAAAAGGTGAAAATTGTAAAAACCACCTGCCGGCAGGCTGTTAAAATAAAACTCAAGCCTGAAACCAAATCCGGTTCGCTTAAGGCTGACGATGCCAAATACATCGGGTCGCTCATGAATGGATTGCCGGTTGCGAAAGGTGATAAAGTAAGAGCCAACCTGTTCGGGTCACGCTCTGTTGATTATACAGTAACCGGAACAAGCCCTGAAGGAGTGGTGCTGATACACCCGAATACAACATTTCAGCTTGAACTGGTAAAACAGGAAGGGGAACGTAAAAGCAAGGTCTCCTATGAAGACATTGGTGGACTGGGGAACCAGGTTCAACGCATCCGTGAGATGATTGAACTCCCGTTGAAATATCCGGAGATTTTCGATCGCCTGGGCGTGCAGCCTCCCAAAGGAGTTTTTCTGTACGGCCCTCCGGGAACCGGGAAAACGCTCATTGTCAGGGCGGTGGCGCATGAAACGGATGCCTATTTCATCAATATTTCAGGCCCTGAGATCATGGGGAAGTTTTATGGTGAAAGTGAAGGGAGGATAAGGAAGATTTTCGAAGAGGCCCAGCAGCATGCACCTGCCATCATTTTTATCGATGAAATTGATGCTATTGCACCCAAGCGGGAAGACATGGGCGGCGAAAAACAGGTTGAGAAGCGTGTTGTTGCCCAACTTTTATCCCTGATGGACGGCCTCGAATCGAGAGGAAAGGTGATCGTGATCGGGGCCACGAATATTCCCAATTCCATTGATCCGGCGCTGAGAAGGCCTGGCCGGTTCGATCGGGAAATCTCCATCTCGATTCCCGATAAAAAGGGAAGACTTGAAATCCTTCACATCCATACCCGTGGAATTCCATTGTCGATGGATGTGGACATGGAGAAACTTGCAGAAATCACGCATGGGTTTGTTGGTGCCGATCTGGAAGCACTTGCCCGTGAAGCTGCCATGACTGCGCTGCGGAAAATTCTCCCGCAAATCGATTTTGAAATGGCCGAGATCCCTTACGAACTGCTGATGTCTCTTGAAGTCACCATGGATAATTTCATGGATGCCATGAAAGAGGTAGAGCCTTCGGCCATCAGGGAGGTATTTGTCGAGGTTCCCGATGTGAAATGGAAGGATGTCGGCGGTCTTGACGAGATTAAAGAGGCCCTGATGGAAACCGTTGAATGGCCCCTGAAATATGCCGACCTCTTCAAAAAAGCCGATACCAAGCCTCCCAAGGGAATCATCCTTCACGGGAAGCCGGGAACGGGAAAGACTTACCTGGCCAAAGCACTGGCAAGCGAGAGTGGCGTTAATTTTATCTCGGTAAAAGGTCCGCAAATTCTGAGTCGATACATCGGGGAATCGGAAAAAGGAGTAAGGGAGCTCTTCAGAATGGCTAAACAAGCCTCCCCCTGCATCCTGTTCCTTGATGAAATTGACAGTCTGACCCCCCGGCGCAGCAGTGACAGTTCAGGCTCCGGGGTGATCGAACGGGTGATCGGCCAGTTCCTGACGGAAATGGATGGCATTGAAGACCTGAAAGGAGTCATTGTGCTGGCTGCTACCAATCGCATTGATTTAATCGACCCCGCCTTGTTAAGAAGCGGCCGGTTCGACCTTATTTTTGAACTGCCGTTGCCAGATTTAAAAACAAGGGAAATGATATTCGGTATTCATACCCGTAATAAACCATTGGGTAAAAAAGTAAACCTTGGCAAACTTGCAGCGAAAACCGACACCCTGACAGGGTCAGATATCGAATTTATTTGCCGGAAAGCCGCGATGCTCGCTATCAGGGAGCTGATTGATGAAAACCGTGGAAAAACAACGGAGATAAACGGGAATATTGCTGTTTTGGAATCACATTTCGAAGAAGCGATACAACTGGTATTGAAACAAAATTTAACGAAGAAGTGATAAGGGAAGTGTGACAAGGTGACAAGGTAACAAGGTTACAACAAAATAATCACGCAATCACTCAATTTTAAATCGCATGGAGCCAAAAGGAATATATATCTACGGGGTTGTTCCAAATTTTTATGGAACCACGCAATTTCAATTGCTTGAGAATTCAGGAGTATATGTCATAACTTTTCAGAACATATCAGCCGTTGTTTCAGACAGGGAGGGTACTACACTCGATTATACCGACAGGGAATCTTTGGGATATTTATTGGTTCATCACCAGGAAACGATTGAGGAACTCCAGCGCAAAGGGTTCAACATGATCATTCCGATGCAACTCGGCACGATTGTAGACTCGAAAGAGGCGGTTATCAAAGTACTTTCAAACGGCTATGATCTTATCATTGAAACGCTTACGAAAATCGAATACCTTACCGAAATTGATATCGCGGTAACCTGGGCTGATTTTTCAGAAACCCTGAAATATATCGCCAACCATCCTGACATCGTTGCACTGAAAGAAATCATACAGCAAAACATCGGCAAAATCTCACAAATTGATCAGGTGAAAATCGGCATGCTGATCCAGGAAAAATTAGATGAAAAAAACAAAGCCATTGAATTAAATATTCTGGATTCATTATCTGCATTTGGCCGTGATATTAAAATGCATGAGGTGATGAATGACCAAATGATCACAAACTCTGCGTTTCTTATCAACAGGAACAGAAAAGAGAAGTTCGAACAGGCGATAGATAAGCTTGATGAAGAATACAAAGGGGCGCTGAACTTTAAGTTGGTAGGCCCGCTGCCCTGTTACAGTTTTTATACCCTTGAAGTCAAAGCGCTGGACCCTGAGCATGTGGCACATGCAAAAAGGGAGCTTGGAATGCGGGAAGAAACTACAGAATCGGAGATTAAAAAAGCATATTTCGAAAAAGCGAAATTATTTCATCCGGATAACAGCAAACATAATCATGATGCAGAAAACTTCAATGTGATACAAAAAGCCTACCATACCTTGCTGGATTACTCCCTGGCGGCAAAGCAGTCGTCGAAAGCTGACCTGATTTCTCTGGCAAAAGAAAAAGTGACTGAAAATTTAATTCTGGTAAAAATTAAGGACTAGTATGCAGCGCGACGGAAAATATATTTATTGCATCATTGCCTCTGATTACGACATCAATTTAGGCCCTATTGGTGTTGGTGGGAGGGGCGACCTTGTTTCAACCATCGGGTTCGATGGGTTATGCATGGTGGTGAGCGATCATCCGCTCAGCAGGTTTGTAGTCAATCCGGCAAATATGCTTGCTCATCAAAAAGTGATTGAAGAGGTGATGAAGGAATTCAGAAGCATCCTCCCGATCAGGTTTGGCACCATTGCGGCAACCCCCGATGAAATTCGCAACTTGCTCAACCGGAGGTACAGCGAATTCATGGAACTGCTCAGGCAGTTTGAAAACAAGGTTGAACTCAATGTTCGGGGGAATTGGAAAAACATGGGAATGATTTACAAAGAAATCGACAAGGAACATGTCGAACTTCAAAAAATCAGGTCCGACATCGAAAATTTGCAGGACGAACACGAAAGAAATCTGAAAATTGCTGAAGCTGGGAAATTGGTCGAACTTGCCCTGGTTGAAAAGAAGGAAAAGGAGGCAAGTAGGATCATTGATGCTTTCCGCAAGTCGGTGTTCGAGTTTAAACATAATAAAATGACCGGGGATGCCATGTTCATGAATACGGCATTCCTGGTAAACAGCGGTAGAGAGGTTGAATTTGATAACATTATGTTTGATCTTGGCGCCAGATTCGATGACAGGAGCGACTTTGTGTATACTGCCCCTTTGCCGATCTTTAATTTCATCGACCTGAAAATTTTTCCGGAAAAATGGGAATTGTAAGACAAACTTTTTGAAACACATCTATGAGCAACGAAGACGAAATTCCGAAGGAAGGAAAATATATTTACGGGATCATCAGGCATAGCGGCCCGGTTGAATTTGGCCCGATTGGAATCGGGAAACGCGCCGACCTTGTATATGGCATCAACTACAATGGGATCACCGCCATCGTCAGCAATTCCCCAATCATCATATATGAAGCCCGTAGGGTTAACATGATCGCCCATGAAAAAGTACTGGAGGAGATGATGAAGCAGTATACGGTACTTCCGGTGCGGTTTTCAACCATTTCTGAACATGACGATGACTCAGGGATTCTGAGGATTCTTGAAAAGGACTACAAAAAATTCGATGACCTGCTAACCAAAATGGATGGCAAAAAGGAATTGGGCCTCAAGATTCTTGCACATGAAAAGGAAATCTATGCAAATATTGTTGAGAAATATGATGAAATCAGGATAATGCGTGGTAAATTGATGAACCTCCCCGTGGATAAAACCCATTACCAGCGGATGAAAATCGGGGAAATGGTTGCAGAGGCGCTTAAAAAAGAGGTGGAAAATTATAAAAATCTGATCCTTGATGTGCTCACACCGCTCACAGAAGATGTGAAGATCAACGATAACTATGGTGAAATGATGATCCTCAATACCGCATTCCTTATTAAAAATACCATTGAACCGGAATTCGATAAAGTTGTAAACGACCTGGACGAAAAATACGGAAGTTTAATGACTTTCAAATATGTGGGAACATTGCCCCCCTATAATTTTGTTAATCTTGTAATTAACACCAAAGACAATTAACATGTTCTTAATCGATGATATTCTTATGGCACCTTTAAAAGGAGTGGTATTTATCGCAAAGAAGATCAATGAGGCGATCGAAAATGAAATGTCGGATGAAGGAGCCATCAAAGAAGGGCTGATGGCCTTGCAACTGAAGTTTGAGATGGATGAAATCGATGAAGAGGAATACGACAGAAGAGAAGATGAATTGCTGAAATTGCTTGGAAATATCAGGGAAGAAAAACAAAACAAGTGACAGGGTGACAGGGTAACAGGGTAACAGGGTAACAGGGTAACAGGGTAACAGGGTGACAGGGTGACAGGGTAACAGGGTAACAGGGTGACAGGGTAACAGGGTGACAGGGTAACAGGGTAACAGGGTAACAGGGTAACAGGGTAACAGGGTAACAGGGTGACAGGGTGACAAGGTAACAGGGTGAAAAGGTAACAGGGTGAAAAAAGAAGGGGTGGATTTACTCAAATTAAAAACGGAGTGGAAAATGAACGCTTTTAAATGTCCGAAATGTGGAGAATTAACAGGTGGGAACGAAAAGTTTTGTATTGAATGCGGACAGCCGCTCAATGTTACTTGTCCTGATTGTGGCGAGACATGGCGGTTTATATTCGAATACAAGTTTTGTCCCGGTTGCAGACATAATATGAAAAAAGCTGGCTTAAATAAACAACTATGCGATGAAAAATAAGGTTGTCGGCCACCGGTCCACCTAAATAACCAATAAGGAGAAATAAAGAATGAGCAACATAATCGATGTGAAAAAAACAGCAGTTAAGTTCCTGAAAGAGAACATTAACTGTTATGACGTAACGGTCATAAAAATTGAAAAAATACTGGAAAGCTGGAACACCATCGCAGAAGTTTATGAAGACGATTCGTTTTTAAAATCAATGAATCTTCCGCCTAAACAGGTCAGGTTGTTCTATATGGTGAAGATGGACGAAAAACTGGAGATTACCTCTTTCGAACGGTTGAATTCCTTCGAGGGAATGGATGGCACTTCCATGTAATATCATATCATATCATGAACAACGAATTGATATATGTTTATTGCATTTCAGACAGTCCTCCTGGAATAGCCCGCAACTTTAAGTTCAAGGATTTGAAATCGTTGAAGTTCGATGATTATTGCGTGTTCGTGAAGTATGTCACCGCAAGCGAATTCTCCGAAGATAATTTCAAGAGGAATTTAAACGACATTCAATGGGTTGAAACCAACGCACGGGAGCATATGAATGTGATCGGCATGATCATGGAATACACCACGGTCATCCCGTTTAAATTCGGAACAATCTATAATACCAAAGCCGGGTTACAGCTGTTTATCACTGATTTTTCTGTTTCATTGACCGAAAATTTCAATCACATCCGTGGGAAAGAAGAATGGGCTGTAAAAGTTTTTTGCGATCGTAAAGCGCTTTGCGACCAGATTGACCAGCTGAGTGAAAAAGCAGCCGATCTGGAAAAACAGATCATGGCTAGTTCTCCGGGGAAAGCATTTCTGCTGGGGAGAAAAAAAATCGGCCTGATAGACGATGAAATGGACCGCCTTTGCAAGGATTACGGACAAAAATATTTTAATGAATTTAAATCCCTGAGCGAATCGATCAGCCTCAGCAATCTGCTCCCGAAAGAATATACCGGACGGGAGGATACCATGATCCTCAATGCTGCCTTTCTGGTTAGTAAAGATAAAGTGTCTGATTTTAAATGGACTTTCGACACATTGAGAAATAAAGACAGGAATTCCGGTTTCATTATTGAGGTCACCGGCCCCTGGCCGCCATTTAATTTCATCTTTATCTAAAAAAACCGGAAATGTATGATAATGTAATCGACAAATCAAAAGACATAACCATTCTTGAACTCCTAGACAGGGTACTGAATAAAGGTGTTATCCTTACCGGTGACATTGTGATTTCAGTGGCAGATGTTGACCTGGTATACCTTGGTTTGAAATTGATGTTAAGCTCGGTCGAAACCATGGAACAATTAAAATCGGGGAATTCAATAGTGAAGAGATAATTGATGAGGTTGATACTTGCCAGAATAATTCGCAATGAACCGCAGGGGAAGCAGATCTGATTTAGAGGTGAAAAAGTGAATAAATTAATTATTTAATTCAGGCTTGGGATGGAAATGATGATCTATGCTGTATTATCTGCTGAAAAAGATCCGGAGAAGTTCAATGCACTTATGGTTGGAGTGAAAGGAATTGAGGGAGCAGACTTATATTCTGTTTCATGCAAAGAAATTACCGCTGTAATAAGTGACCTTAATCATGCCAGCTTAATTGCAGACCGATCCAATGCAATTGAATATGCCGGGGTGGTTGAAACCCTGGCTCAGGATTATTCATTGCTTCCCATGCGATTTGGTTCCAGGATGGATTCCACTGATGCAGTCGTAAGAATGCTTGAAAAAAATCATGATGAATTTCGAAAGAACCTGCAGATCGTTGAAGGCAAATGGGAATTCGGATTGAAAATATTTTGTGATTCTGAAAAATTAAAGGCAGAACTGCGGGCAAAACCGGAAGCTGATTATAAAGCACAGGATGGACTTGCTTCAGAAGTAAAAAATTCTGTATTCCGGGACTATGTGAATAAAAAACTGAAAGAACACAGGTTCGAGGAATTGCTCGTTAGCTATGTAGAGTCTGTCATTGCGGAGATAACCGGAAACCTTGAAAGAATGAATGCGGTGAGCAAATTCAAAAAATTGTCCTCTGCAACGATGATCATCGATGCGGTTTTTTTACTTGAGAATGGAAAGAGAGGCGAATTGATTCAAACGGTTCAGGATCTTCAGGCCAAATACCCAGGGTTGACCTTTGTTCTGACGGGGCCATGGCCCCCCTATAATTTTGTAGAAATCAGCATTAAGTAATCATCACGATGAGTGAAAATAAACTACTGTTTAATACCGGACCATTTGATGGAATTTCAGAGGAGATCGGCAAACTTACTTCCAGTGCCGAAGAATCGAAACTGAAACTCACCCCCGACAATGCTGATTCCGGCCTGGCAAAGCTGGTACTGACATTGGTTGAACTGATCCGGAAACTGGTCGAAAAGCAGGCCATGCGAAGGGTTGATGGGGGGACACTGACCGATGCCGAAATCGAACGGCTTGGAGAAACCCTGATGAAACTGGAATTGAAAATGGAAGAGTTGAAAAAACATTTTCACCTTACCGACAGGGATTTAAATATTAATCTGGGTCCTTTAGGCGATTTGATGTAATGATCACTTTCTAAAACTGATGATGAATCTTCGAGTCCTTCTTTTTTTATCAGCCATAACCTTCCCTTTTTATCATTCCTCTGCACAATTATTACGACCTCCCATCCAGGCACCGCCCGGGCTGAAGGTTGATAATTGGCAGATCGATCAGGGCCTGCCTGTGAATTCCATTATAACCGTTGCCCAAACAGCGGATGGATGGTTGTTTTTTGGGACTGAAGAAGGCATGGTCAGGTTTGACGGTGACAGTTTTTTTCTGATGAATAATTCAAACGTCCCGGAATTGCCCGTGAATTTTATCAGTACACTTTTAGGAGGCCGTGATACAAGCCTTTGGATTGGAACAGAAGGGGACGGCCTGGTCAGGTTCAAGAACAACAAGTTTATAATATACAACAAATCGAATGGATTATCGGATAACCGCATATTCGCTTTATGTGAAGATTCAGATGGCGGATTATGGGTTGGAACTTCAGGAGGTGGTCTGAATTATTTGAAAAATAACAATATAATAAAGGTTGATAGCATCAATGGATTGGCCTCCAATTATATACGCTCCATTGCGATCGATGCCAGGAGCAGGATCTGGGTTGGCACACAGAAAGGGCTGTCGGTCATCGATCATGGACATATAAGAAGTTATTATAAAAAAGATGGCCTTACAGATGACTTCATTGAAGCACTTGCTTTTGATAACGACAAGAACCTGTGGATCGGGACCAAGAGTGGCGGGCTGAATGTATTCAAACTGGGGAAGTTTACTGCTTACACCGTAAAAGAAGGATTGAGCAGCAATGCGGTCACGGCCATATGTCTGGATGCAAATGGCATGTTATGGATCGGTACCAACGGTGGAGGAATTACGCGGATGGTGGATGGGCAATGCTATCCATTTACTACAAAACAAGGTCTCTCCAGCGACCTTATCGTCACTTTATTTAAAGATCGGGAAGGAAATATGTGGGCAGGATCTTCAGGAGCAGGAATCGACAGGATAAAAACCAAATTGATTCAGACCCTTACAGGCAGGGACGGACTGTCGGGAGATGTGATCCTCCCGGTTTTCCAAGGCCACGACGGGGTTTTATGGCTTGGCATTGCAGGAAAAGGGATTAACCGGTTGGAAAACGGCAAGGTGAAAACAGTATCACGAAAGGATGGCCTGCCCGATTTTTTGATACTTACAATAACTGAAGACCAGGATCATGGAATTTGGATAGGAACTGCCGGTGGCGGGCTTACAAGGTATGTAAACGGGAAATTCACCACCTATACGACTGCAAACGGATTATCAAACAATGTTGTGAATGCAGTGTATTGCGACAAATCGGGTGCCTTATGGGCAGGAACAACTGGCGGCGGGGTCAACCGGTTCTGCAAGGGCAAGTTTAAAGCATTTACAGCCAGAAATGGACTTTCGCATGATAATGTCACCTGTATCCTGCAGGAGAGTCATGGGGACTTATTGATAGGAACGAGCGGCGGTTTAAACAGAATCAGGGGTGAGAAGATCACAGTCATTAGCCAGAAAGACGGATTATCTGACAACTATATCCTGTCATTGTACGAAGACAGGCAGGGCAATTTATGGGTAGGTACTGCCGCCAATGGTTTTAACCTGATCAGAAATGGAAAGATCACGCAATTTACTATGAAGGATGGACTGATCAATGAAGTTGTGCTGTGGATTCTTGAAGACGATCATGGTTATTTCTGGATAAGCTGCAACAAAGGAATTTACAAAATCAAGAAACAGGATTTAATTGATTTTGCTGATTTAAAGATTAAATCATTGATCCCTGTTTCCTATGGGAAAATGGATGGTATGGAAACCACCGAATGCAATGGCGGTGTTTCACCAGCAGGCTGTAAAACACGGGATGGCTTGCTCGTTTTCCCAACCATGAAGGGGCTCTCCATCATTGATCCCAATTTAATGAAAACCAGTTCTTCTTATTTCTCTCCGGTTTATCTGGAAAAATTTCTTGTTGATGGCCATCAGGTTGAAACAACTACTCCTTTATCCATTCCTTCTTACGCTAAAAGGTTTGAATTCCAATTTGCTGCGCTGAATTATACCAGTCCGGAGAAAATCAAGTACCGGTGCATGCTGGTTGGTTTTGACAAAGACTGGATCAATTGTGGCACCAATAGAATTGCTTACTACACAAATATCCCCGGTGGCAATTATGTGTTTATCGTAATGGCAGCGAACGAAAGCGGCCAATGGGATAAAAAGTCTGCTGCTGAGCTGAAATTCCGCCTGACGCCTCCCTTTTACGGTTCCTTCCTGTTTTATCTTATCCTGGTGGCCTTCTTCTTATTATTAATGTTTTTTGCAACGTATTACTTCGTTGAAAGGTTTCAGCGCAACCGGTTGAAACTGCTCGTTGAAGAGCGTACGCAAGAATTAAACCTGGAAGTGATCGCTCAAAAACAAACCCAGGAAGTTTTGCGAAAGATGAATGAAGAATTGTTAATGGCCCAGGAACAAGCCAAATCCGGAGACCTCTTGAAAACGGCTTTTCTCGAATTGGAGGCTTTTTCGTACTCCGTTTCACACGATTTGAAAGCTCCTTTAAGACATATCATTGGGTTTATTGACCTTTTCTTGGAAAATAAATCAACAGAACTTACCGCCGAGGAAAATGGATACCTGGAAAAAATTGTCGATTCAGCAACCGAAATGGGGAAACTGATTGATGCATTGCTCTCTTTCTCAAAGCTTAACCAGGCTGCATTGCGAAAAACCAGAATCCACTCGACCTCCATGGTTCAAAAGATCATCAAATTCTTCGAACCGGAGATAAAAAACAGAAAAATCACGTTCAGGGTAGAACCGCTTCCGGATATAGAAGGCGATGAAGATCTTATCCATCAGGTATGGACCAACCTGATCTCGAATGCCATTAAATATACCGGGAAGAAACCGGCAGCGGTTATTGAAATTGGCAGTATCTCCACCGATGCCGAAACGACATTTTTTGTAAAAGATAATGGTGCAGGTTTCAATATGAAATATATTGAAAAATTATTCAGGGTATTCCACCGGCTTCACAAATCCAGGGATTTTGAAGGAGTCGGGATTGGATTAGCCAATGTAAACCGAATTGTCATGCGCCACGGCGGATATTGTCGTGCTGAAGGCGAACCAGACAAAGGAGCAACCTTCTATTTTTGCCTGCCAACTGATTTGAGATAGTGTGGATGTTGCAGTGAATTGCTAACGCTCCATGCCAGAAGCGGTTCCCGGATGTACAAATTATTTCAAAGTTATATTTACTTTTGTTACGCTAATTTATCAGTGTCACTTCATGTTGAATTCATCAGGTGACCGGAAATCATGGGTGTATGTTTACGGATGACAACCGGGTAAAATCGCATAGAATCAACCGCAAAATGGATTATACTTTATCAGAATTAATAGACATTCCTTTGCTTCAGAACCTGCTGGAAAAACTGAATGTAATTTCTTCATTCCCTTTTGCGATCATGGATAATGACGGCAATGTGCTCACTGCCGTTGCATGGCAGGATATCTGCACAAAATTTCACCGGATTCATCCTGAATGTAAAAATGAATGCATTAAAAGCGACCGATATATATATGAACACATTAACGAGGCAAATCCAGCAGTCAGCTACCAATGTCCGCATGGTTTGATTGACAATGCAGTCCCAATCATTGTTGATGGAAAATACCTGGGAAATTTTTTTACCGGTCAGATATTCCTTGAAAAACCAGACCTGGAATACTTTAAAAAGCAAGCAGAATTTTACGGGTTTGATGAAAAAGAATACATGGAGGCTGTGGAGAAAGTGCCAATTTGGACAAAAGAAAAACTCATTCAGCATCTTGATTTTTTTAAAGGATTTATCGATATCATTACAGGCATCGGACTTAATCAGCTGAGGGAAAAAGAAGCATATAAGTTTATCAAAGAAAGTGAAGAACAGCACAGGACCATTCTTCAGACTGCGATGGACGGCTTTGTGGTGACGGATTTGCAGGGAGGTTTGACGGAAGTGAATGAAACGTATTGCCTGATGAGTGGATACAGTGAAGCGGAATTGCTGACAATGAATATTTCAGACCTGGAAGTCAGTGAAGATGCAGAGGCAATCGCTTCACGGATACAAAAGATATATGCACATGGGGAAGATCGATTCGAAACCTTTCACAGGCGAAAGAATGGCATTGTTTACGATGTGGAAGTAAGTGCCAAATACAAGCCTGACGGTGGCGGCAGGTGTGTCGCATTCCTAAGGGATATTACCGGGCGCAAGAAGGCAAAAGAGACACTGCTGCAAACTCAGATACTTCTCAATTCCAGCATTGAGAGTCAAAAAGATACGATCCTCTTTTCTATTGACCATCATTACCGGTACCTGTACTTCAACAAAGCGCATTCGGATGCGATGAAGTTTGGCTATAAACAGGATATTAGCTTGGAAATGAATATTCTGGATTGTATCACTTCTGATGAAGACAGGATAGCTGCCAAAGAAAATTTTGACCGTGCATTGAGGGGAGAATCACATTCGAATATCCGGGTCTTCGGAGATTTTCAGCATGCCTGCTATGAAAGTTTTTTTAACCCTGTTGTAAATGAACATAATGAGATAATTGGTGCCACAGGTTTAGCAAGAAACATCTCTGACCGGAAAAATGCCGAAGAGGTCTTGAAACTGAGTGAGACACGTTATAAGAAAGCACAGCAGGTCGGCCACATAGGCAGTTGGGAGTATGATCTGAAAAATGGGACCTTCTGGGGGTCTGATGAAGGAAAAAGGATCTACGGATTCGATGTTGCATCAGACATCTTTACAGCCGAAGAGGTAATGGAATGTGTTGTTGGAAGAGACAGGGTAAACCAGGCCCTGGTCGATCTGATTGAAAAAAATAAACCGTATAATATTGTATTTGATGTGATTCAGCACAACTCCAATGAAACAAGGACAATAAACTCAATCGCTGAGTTGGTGATGAATGAACAAGGCATTCCTGTAAAAGTGACGGGAGTATTACTTGATATCACAGAAAGAATACGGGGAGAAGAACTGCTGAAGGAGAGCGAGGAAAAATTCCGCACCATGTCAGATCAATCTGTTGATCTTATTGCGCTTACAGATGCCAATGGCATGATCACTTATGCTTCCTCTTCCTCCAGGGCGCTTTTTCATTATGAACCTGAGGAATTGTGCGGAAGGAATTTTACATACTTCCTTCATGAGTCCTCTGTTTCCAAAGCGGTTGCGGCGTTCCGACTTACGATAGGAAGTGGTGAAAGTGTGAAAAACATTGAACTGACCATGAAACGAAAAGACGGTTCCTTGTTCGATGGGGAGTTGAGTGGATCCGTTTTTCAGTCAAGCTCACAAAAAGGTACTCTTGTAACCATTCATGACATCACAGAGCACAGACTGGCTGAAAAAACGATAAAAGAAAGCGAGGCGCTTTACCGTAACCTGGTGGAACAATCGCTTGATGGGGTATATAAAAGCACCCACGCCGGCAAATTTGTCGAAGTCAACCCTGCTATGGTTAAGATGTTAGGTTATTCGAGTAAAGAGGAGCTGATGGCAATTGATATTAAAACGCAGTTGTATTTTTCCCCGGATGAACGTGAAAGCTTGATTTCAGACGAAATGCAGGGGAAATCAGGAGTTTATCCCTTGAGAAAAAAGGATGGCTCTGAAATTTGGGTTGAAGATCATGGATGGTATAATTATGATGAAAACGGAAACATCCTTTTTCATGAAGGTATCTTACGCGATGTTACCACCCGCAAACAGGTGGAAGATGAAATCCGAATGTTTAACGAAACTCTTGAAAACCGGATAGCAGAACGCACTGCACAGCTTGAAGCTTCCAATAAGGAACTTGCAGTTCACATGGATGAAGTTGAACAGTTTACCTATATCGCCTCACACGATTTACAGGAACCATTGAGAACACTCACCAACTTCACCCAATTGATCATGGAGGATTATTCTGGTAAACTTGATGAGGATGGCAATAAATACATTGGTTTTATAAATAAGGCAGCAGGCAGAATGAGAGAACTCGTAACGGGTTTGGTTGAGTATTCGGTTTTGGGAAAAGAGAGTGTCCTTGCAATTGCTGACTGCAATAAAATTGTCAGGGAAGTTCTGTCTGATATAAATGATTCCATCAACGAAAGCAAGGCCAAAATAACCGTTATGGAACTGCCCACGATCAAATGCTATGAAACAGAATTGAGACTTATGTTCCAAAACCTGATCGTAAATGCGATAAAGTTCAAAAAAAAGGATGTGCTTCCGGAAATAAATATTTCAGCAGAGAAAAAAGATAAAGGATGGCTTTTTTCAATACAGGACAATGGGATTGGCATTGACGACAAAAACAAAGAAAAAATATTCATCATTTTTAAGCGTATGCATAACCGCAGCGATTACAAGGGAACAGGAATCGGACTTGCCCATTGTAAAAAAATAGCGGAATTGCACGGCGGAAAAATTTGGGTGGAATCAACCCTTGATTCAGGCAGCGTTTTCCAATTTACAATCCCTGTTTAAAATAATCATGATTTCAATCTGCAAGCATTTCAAACCGATACAGGATACTACATTTAAATATACTGTTTCATGATCGGAAGCAAAGTTATCGAACTGGTTGCCATCGGCTCAACCAACACATACGCTGGTGAGCTCTTTGCTAATAATGACTTTGAAGACGGGACCATCATATGGGCGCATGAGCAGTTTGCCGGGCGGGGTCAGCATGACCATACCTGGAACAGCGAAACCGGGAAAAATCTCACCCTGACGGTATGCCTTAAACCCAGGTTCCTGGCGCCTGAAAAACAGTTTCAGCTTAACAAGGCAATTGCCCTTGGCCTCCTCGACTTCATTCAGTATTACACAATCCTCCTGCCACGTGTCATGCGCCACGAGTCACACATTAAATGGCCCAACGACATCTACCTGGGTGACCGGAAGATCGGCGGCATCCTCATTGACAACAGGATCATGGGGGCAAAGTTTGAGACGTCATTTGTAGGCATCGGCTTCAATATCAATCAAACCCGGTTTGCCCCCGATATTCCCAATCCTGTTTCGCTGATCCAGATCCTGGGTCGCGAAACATTGTTGCGTGATGCCCTGGTTTTGTTATGCAGCTTTCTTGACAACCGCTATGAAGCGATTAAACAAATGCATTTTACCGGTATTGATCAGGAGTTCGGCCAGAGCCTCCTGGGATTTGACCAGTGGCGGTATTTTTTACTTGATAATGCTCCTTTGGAGGGAAAAATAAGGGGGGTGGATCCTTCCGGCCGGCTTATGTTAGAGAATCGAAATGGGGAAACTTTATTTTTTGGACATGGAGAAATTGAATTTATTTTATAGTGCAAACAATGCATGATCATATTTCCCGGCGTTTTACGTCTGACATCTTACGTGTCACCTACTTATTGTATCTCTTCCCAAACATCACGCTCACATAGAGTGTTAGAAAATAACTCTGTTTGGGATTATACGCCATAATGGCAACCGGAATAGGTGAGTAGTCGAAGATGCCTCCGACCTCAAGTGAACTGATTTGCCTGTTTTTGGTACCAAATTCGAAATCCAACCCGGTTTTAATATATGCGCCGGGATGAAGCCCGATCTTGTTTAATCCTGCGAGAAAAGAACCGCGGCCATAAATGTTATCAATGAAATGGATTTCGGGGTTGTATTCTTCTTCCTTGACTTCATAATCGGTAAACCCGCTATTAAAATGAATGATGTAGAGATATACAGGCTTGGTAATTCCAAGTGAGAAACCGCCATAATATAGCCAGCTTAACTGAACCCCACCCCAATATGGCTTCCGGTTGAGAATCCGCTGGTACCCGACCCCGCCACGTAAAAACCAGAGATAGTTGAGTTTGCCATAAAAATAGGACCGTGAATCAGAGAAGTATGGGTTAATGCTACGCACTTCTTTGGATGACTTGTAAGTGGAAAAATTAATTTCCCACATGAACTGTTTTAAAGCGGTTATGTTGTGTCCTTTGCGCAAAATGATCCCCCATCCATTTGTATGCAGGATGGCACCGAGGCTCCATTGTTTCTCGAGCAATACATTTTCAGGAGTTGTATCGGGCCGGGCCTGGTATTGCCCTGCTGCATGAAACGCGCCTGCCGTCGAAATAAGTAAAAATAGTGTGAAGATGATTCGTTTCATTGCAAAACGGAAACTGGAAGGAAACAAAGGTACAAAAGAAATGGGAAGCATGAGCTCCCCATTTGCCTAAAAAAAATGGAAATTTTTTTTAACGACGCTCAATTTGGTATCTTTGCTTTTCGCCATAGGCCGCACAATGCTGGTTTGAAGTGCAGGAAGAAACAATACCCAGAAGAACTGTAGCCAATACAACAAATAGGATTTTTTTCATGACGGTTACCCCTGATTTTCGTGGAATTAGATATGCAAAGTTACTGTTAATAAGATAATGAACAACCATTTTGATGAAATATTGCGCAAAGTTATGAACGGAGCAAAGTTTATTTTGTTATGGAGATCGTTGATCCTGTGATTGAAAAAAGCTGGAAAGAAGCACTGATCGATGAATTCAAAAAAGAATATTTTCATGAGCTGAAGCTGTTTCTTTTGGAAGAAAAGAAAAAACATCGGGTATTCCCACCGGGGAAGTTGATATTCAATGCGTTCAACCATACTCCCTTTGACCGCACCAAGGTGGTGCTTCTGGGACAGGACCCGTATCATGGAGCAGGACAGGCTCACGGCTTATGCTTTTCTGTGCCGGAAGGAGTTCAGAAACCTCCGTCGCTGGTCAATATATTCAAGGAAATAAAATCTGACCTGAATATAGAAGAACCTGCCCATGGAAATCTGACAAAATGGGCGGATCAGGGTGTGCTGTTGCTCAATGCAACACTAACAGTCCGCGAAAACCAGGCTGGCTCCCATCAGCATCACGGTTGGGAAACTTTTACCGATGCAGCAATTAAAAACCTTTCACTGCATCGTACAGGTTTGGTTTTCATGCTATGGGGGAATTATGCCATTGCAAAAAAATCACTGATTGACACCTCGCGACATTTTATCCTGACATCGGTTCATCCCTCTCCATTATCTGCACACCGTGGATTTTTAGGCTGCGGCCATTTTTCGCAAGTCAACAATATACTCCTGCAACAGGGCGTTGATGAAATAGATTGGAGGTTATCATGATGAACGGCCGTTTGCAATACCTTTTTTGCCTTTTGCCTTTAGCACTTTACATTTTGATTTTTTCAGCTGTCTCCTGCCAGAAAAACCAGATCTACACCCCGGTTTATAAACCAACCCCTTATACCCTTGAAATTCCAAGGTTTTTCCCAACCGATTCAAATATACCGGAAGATAACCCGATGACGGTCGAAGGGGTTGAACTGGGGCGATTCCTTTTCTATGATGGCCGACTTTCAGGCCGTTCCAACCCCGACTCCATGATGAGTTGCAGCACCTGTCACCTTCAATCTCAGTCTTTTGAATGCGGGATCAGCCATCCGAAGTTTACCGGTGGTCATCCTTTCGGTCTGACCGGAATCCTTACTCCTCATTTCATGATGCCCATGATCAACCTGGCATGGACCAGGAACGGATATCTCTGGAATGGAAAAGTTTCGTCCTCGAATCCTTCACCGGCATATAGAAATCTGGAAGACATCACCTGGATGGCCATGGTGGCACCGCATGAAATGAATGGTGACACCGCTAAAGTTGCAGCCCTGTTTCAATCACTGAAAGGCTATCCCGGGCTCTTTGAAAAAGCCTTTGGATCGGACAGGATAACCGTGAAAAACATGGGCCGTGCCATTGCCCAATTTGTTCGCACACTGATCTCTGCCAATTCGAAGTTTGATCGTTTCATGCGGGGAGAGGTTCAGCTAACCGGTTCCGAACGCAACGGCTATGTGTTATTCATGACTGAGCAAGGCGGCGATTGTTTCCATTGCCATGGAGGAGAAGGGAATCCCCTTTTCACGACCAACCTTTTTTATAACAACGGAAAGGATTCAGTTTTTAATGACCCAGGCGACCGGTTTTCGATCACCGGAAACCAGGCAGATGTCGGGGCATACAAAGCGCCCACTTTAAGAAACCTGGTTTTCACAGCCCCCTACATGCACGACGGGCGGTTCAGGACCATTGATGAGGTTCTTGATTTTTATAATTCGAAACTTGTTTCATCGCCATCCATCAGCCCGCTGATGCATCACATCAGAACGAACGGTATCAGGTTGTCACCGCCGCAACTTTCCGACCTGAAATTGTTTTTGCTCACGCTTACTGATAGTTTGTTCACTACCAATCCATCTTTTTCGAGGCCGGAGAAATTTCCGGACGAAAATTAATGATCATTTTACCTGTATGATAAAATTCCCCAATGGCAAAATCAACCTCGGCCTGAATATCGTCGGCAAGCGTGACGATGGGTTCCATAATATTGAAACGATATTCTATCCGATTGCATTGAACGACGCCCTTGAAATTATTCCTGCAAATGATGGGAAATTCCGGTTCGATCATACAGGATTACCCATCCCCGGCCATGAACCAGATAACCTTTGCGTCAAAGCGTTTCAACTACTGAAGGCTGATTTTGGACTGCCTGGTGTGAAAATGCACCTTCACAAAACGATTCCGATGGGAAGTGGATTGGGTGGTGGCTCTTCCGACGGTGCTTTTACCCTGAAGATGCTCAATGATCTTTTCATGCTTGGAATGGATCACGACCAACTTCGGGAATATGCAAGCCGACTCGGCAGCGACTGTGCTTTCTTTATTGAAAATCAAACGGTGTTCGCCATTAAAAAAGGGGACCAGTTCACAAATTTAACCGTTGACCTTTCCGGGTTATTTATTGTTATTGTCATCCCCGATGTGCCTGTGGCAACAGCGGATGCTTATCGTTGGGTCCTCCCGGAAATACCATCCCGGCCATTGACAGATCTGGTCCAACTTCCCATAACAGAGTGGAAAGACCAGGTTGTAAATGATTTTGAAAAACCTGTTTTTACCAGGTTTCCCGTGATTGGCAAGATCAGGAACAAACTGTATGAATCCGGTGCGGTTTATGCATCCATGAGCGGCAGCGGTTCTGCTGTTTATGGCATATTTGAAGGGATGCCTTATCTCAATGAACAATTCCCTAATTGTTTTGTTTGGGCTTCCCCGCTCTTTTAACCACCGATTTCACCAATTGATTATTTCACCATTTACTTGGGGGCTATCCTGTAAAGGAAAAACGCTATAAAGCCGAAAATGATGTTGGGAATCCAGACCGCGATCAGGGGAGGCAGGTCGCCAAATGTGGCAAAAACGGTAAAAATTTGCATGAACAGTATATATATAAAGGTCAAAGCCAATCCCATGCCCAGATGGAATCCGATTCCCCCGCGGGCTTTCCTGCTGGAAACAGAAACCCCTATCAGCGTCAGTATCAATGTTGCAAAAGGAAATGCAATACGTTCGTACTTTTTAACCTTATATTTTATTAAATCAGGATCCCCCCGTAACTCCTTTTCTTTGATATACTCCTGCAGTGTGAAGTAGTTCATGGTTTTTACTTCTTCAATATCTTCGGTAAAATCTGCTGGTTTGAAAGGCATAACGGTGTCTAGCTTCGTTCCCTTGTGGATTGACTCTTCCATGCCATTCAGCCGCCTTTCATAATAATTGAAAATTTGCCAACGCTTGCGCAAACTGTCCCATCCAATGCGGTCTCCTTTTAATTTATAGATCAGTTTACGGCCTTCAAATTTTTCAATTGTAAATTTCATTCCCGAATTCGTATGAAGGTTGAAATTTGCAAGATAGATAAAGGTTCCGGGACTAATTTGTTTGTGTATGTTCTGGTCACTGAATTGCCTTGGATCTTTGATGTATTGCTTTTCAAAGGCGAACATGCTCAGGTTTGTATATGGAATGATAAAATTCGCCAGGACAAAGGAGAGCAAACCAAGCACCAGTGCTGAGATAAAATAGGGGAATAGCAAACGGCGGAAGCTGATGCCGCTGCTGAGAATGGCAACAATTTCAGAATCAGAAGCCATCCGTGAAGTAAAGAAAATAACAGCGATGAAGGTGAGCAGGTAGCTGAACAGGTTGATGAAATAAGGCACGAAATTGAGATAATAGTCAAAAATGATTGCCCTGATGGGTGCATCGTGACGCAGAAAATCATCTATTTTCTCCGAAATATCGAATACAATGACAATGAATATCAACAGCACCATGGTAAAAAAAAAGGTGCCCAGGAATTTTTTAATGATATAAATGTCAATTGTCCGCATCAAATCATTTTATAACTATCTTGTATTTTGCAATTTGCAATTTGTATTTTTATAGTCTCTGCATCAATGTTTTCACCATGCTCTCTTTCCAGGGTAAAAAAGTTCCCTCCATGATTTGTTTTCTTGCCTCCTTCATCAGCCAGATATAAAACCCAAGGTTGTGCATGGTTGCAATCATGGCGCTGAGGATCTCTTTTGAAATAAATAAATGCCGGAGGAAAGCTTTGTTATATTGAATATCGGCAAATACTTCCCCATCAGGTTCCAGGGGAGAAAAATCATTTTTCCATTTTTCATTTTTAATGTTGATGATCCCGTTCCGGGTAAAAAGCATTCCATTCCTGCCGTTACGGGTTGGAATCACACAATCAAACATATCCACTCCCAACGCGATGCTTTCAAGAATGTTGGCCGGGGTACCGACTCCCATCAGGTAACGAGGTTTATCATCAGGCAATATCCCGCAAACAAGACCGGTCATGTCGTACATCATGCGTGCCGGTTCGCCGACTGACAGGCCACCAATGGCATTTCCTTCCGCTTCCTGGTCAGCAATGAACCTGGCTGATTCAGAGCGAAGTTCGGGGAATACACTGCCCTGAACAATGGGAAATAAACTCTGCGAATATCCATGCGGGCATGCTGTTTCTCTGAACCGGGTGAGGCAGCGGGAAAGCCAGTAATGTGTTCGTTTCAGTGACTTCCTTGCATATGCCTCATCACATGGATACGGGGTACATTCATCAAATGCCATGATGATATCAGCGCCCAGATGACGTTGAACATCCATGGCTTTTTCAGGGGTGAAAATATGTTTGGACCCATCGATGTGTGATTGAAAAATGACCCCGTCGTCGGTGAATTTCCGGATGTCGCCCAGGGAATAAATCTGATAACCGCCACTGTCTGTGAGGATTGGTTTGTTCCATCCGTTAAATTTATGAAGCCCGCCGGCAGCGGAAACGGTATCAACGCCCGGCCTGAGGTAAAGATGGTACGTGTTGGAAAGCATGATCTGGGCCTTGATCTCCTCCCGCAAATCTTTAATATGTATTGCTTTTACGGTTCCGGCAGTGCCAACCGGCATAAAAAAGGGGGATTCGATGGCACCATGATCCGTGGTGAGTATTCCGGCACGGGCACAACAGGCATGATCTCGATGTGAAATTTCAAATTTCAATGTTCAGGTTTTGGGAACGTCCCGGCAAAGGTAAGGGTTCTTCTTTTCAACCACACGGTCATTTTATTCACATTACCTGTTTTTATAAAAGGAGAATTAATAACTTTGCCACGGAATGACACGATTCAGCTTAATGATTGATTTTCTGTTTAATAGACAAACGGTACCGCTCTTTTTGTTAGGGTCGTTTGTATTAGTCTTTCTTTGTCAACAGGCATTTTACTGGATAATTTTCTGGAGGCTTGGACGTTACAGGCAATCTGCACCGCAAACCGCAGCACCGGGGGTTTCTGTAGTGATTTGTGCGCACAACGAGTATCATCACCTCAAAGAGACACTCCCGTTGATCCTTGAACAGGATTATCCCAACTTTGAAGTGCTGGTCGTGAACCATTCATCGGACGATGATACACATTTTCTCCTGTCACAACTGGAGGAAAGATATCCTCAACTCAGCACCATCACGATGAGGGAGGACCTGAATTTTTTCTCAGGCAAAAAATTCCCCCTATCTATCGGTATAAAATCGGCGAAATACAACCTGGTGCTGCTGACAGATGCCGATTGCAAACCTGTTTCAAAACACTGGATCAGGCATATGCAATCCGCTTTCAGGCCTAAAACGGAAGTGGTGCTCGGATATGGACCTTATAACCACGATGCAGGATTGCTCAATAAACTGATCCGTTTTGATACAGCGCATATCGCAATTCAATACCTGTCATATGCCCTGTCGGGTATTCCTTACATGGGGGTTGGCAGGAACCTTTCGTATCTGAAGCAGGTTTTCTATAAAAACCATGGATTTATTTTTCATTACCGTATCAGGTCGGGCGACGATGACCTGTTCATCAACAAGATCGCAAACCGTTCCAACACCGCTATCATGGTGCATCCTGACAGCTACACCTTTTCTGATCCGAAACAAACGCTGGGACAGTGGATTACGCAGAAAAAAAGACATTTTTCCACCAGCCATCTCTATAAATTCAAGCACAAAATACTTCTCGGGCTATATGCATTCAGCCTGGTTGCCTTTTATGGTTTGTTTATCCTGCTGCTTGCTTTCAATTGGTCGGTAATTCCTGTACTTGGCTTTTTCGCACTCCGGTTGATTTCGCAATACATTGTCCTGGCCAGTTGCATGCGGCAGTTAAATGAAAAGGACCTGATTCCGTTTTTACCGATTTATGAACTACTTTTACTGCTTTTCAATGCAGGTATACTGATCTCCAATCTTCTACATAAACCTACCCGATGGAAGTAGCGTCTCATCTAACCGAGAAGGCACAACGTGATTATTATCTGGTGCAAAAAGCCCGTGATCATGGCGACCAGCAGGCCTATGCTGAATTGCTCAACAAATACCGGGACTCGCTTTATTTCATGATGTTGAAGATGACCAGCAATTCCACAGATGCCGAGGATCTGACCATCGAAGCATTTGGGAAAGCCTTTAAAAATATTCACCAATATACACCCGATTTTGCATTCAGTACCTGGCTTTTTAAAATTGCTGCCAATAACTGCATCGATTTTTTACGGAAAAATAAAAGTATTCTCTTCGCAGACAATTTTTTTGATGAGGAAGGGGTCGCGGCTGATGCTTCATCCAATATCCCATCCACGACTTTAGATCCTGAAGAAAAGGTCATTGAAAAACAGAAGATACAGCTGATGCACCTGGTTGTGGAAAAACTCAAGCCTCACTATCGTATCCTCATTGAACTGAGATATTTTAAGGAGTGGTCGTACGAGGAGATTGCTGTAGAACTGAATCTTCCATTGGGCACCGTGAAAGCCCAGTTGTTCCGGGCCCGGGAGTTCCTGTATCAGATCCTCCGGACGTCGAAGGAGAAGATCTGATCAATATTCGTGACATGCGATACATGACTGGTGACGATCAACATCATGATAATTATAAATGTATGCTGGAAAATATATAGCAACACACATGGAAACAAACGATTTTAAAAGCACCATCCTGGTTGGCATTCCATCTGAATTACCAGTTTTGCAACCGTTTGATGGTTCTGTAAACCACGCTCCCGTTCGAAAGGATATTCTTTCACCTGATGAAAAGATCCTTGCTGTGAGAAATGCACTCAGGTATTTTAACCCGAAACATCATGCTATCCTGGCGCCTGAATTTGCAAACGAGCTGAAAACCCATGGCCGGATCTATATGTACCGTTTCCGTCCCGCTTATGCAATGCACGCCCGCAATATTTATGACTACCCCCATCAGTCAATCCAGGCTGCAGCCATCATGCTGATGATCCAGAACAACCTGGATCCTGCCGTGGCACAACATCCCCACGAGCTGATCACTTATGGTGGAAACGGCGCCGTTTTCCAGAACTGGGCCCAGTACCTGCTTACAATGAAATACCTGGCCACCATGACCGATGAACAAACACTGGTGATGTATTCAGGCCATCCGATGGGACTCTTTCCTTCGCACAGGGATGCACCACGCGTGGTAGTTACGAATGGCATGATGGTTCCAAACTATTCCCAACCCGACGACTGGGAGCGGTACAATGCTTTGGGCGTTACCCAGTACGGGCAAATGACGGCAGGCTCATACATGTATATCGGCCCGCAGGGAATTGTTCATGGAACGACGATCACCATTTTAAACGCAGCCCGCAAAGTTTCATCAGACAGCATTGGCGGCACCGTGTTTGTAACTTCAGGGTTGGGCGGCATGTCGGGAGCTCAGGCAAAGGCAGCCGTTATTGCAGGTGCCATTGCCGTGGTCGCAGAAATCAACCCACTGGTGGTTAAAAAACGGCATGATCAGGGATGGGTCGACGAGGTATACACCGGGCTTGATGAACTTTTACGCCGGCTCATGCAGGCAGTTTGCAACAAGGAACCTGTTTCACTCGCTTACCATGGAAATGTTGTTGATTTATGGGAATACTTCGCAGCTCATAATCTGCAGATAGAACTGGGTTCCGACCAAACATCCCTGCATAATCCATGGTCGGGTGGTTATTACCCTGTTGGTCTCACTTTTGAAGAATCGAATGTGCTGATGACCAGGGATCCTGAGAAATTCAAAGAGGCAGTACAGGAATCGCTGCGACGCCAGGTGGATGCAATCAATTTGCTGACAGCCGGCGGCATGTATTTCTGGGATTATGGCAACGCGTTTCTCCTTGAAGCTTCCCGTGCCGGGGCCGATGTGATGCGGCCGGATGGAAGTTTCATTTACCCATCCTATGTTCAGGATATCATGGGGCCGCTCTTTTTCGATTATGGTTTCGGCCCGTTCCGCTGGGTTTGTACCTCCGGCAAGGCTGAAGACCTGGAGGTTTCCGACAGGATTGCGTTGGCCGTACTGGAGCAGATCGCAACAAATTCACCCCGGGAAACGCAGATGCAGATGCGCGACAACATCCATTGGATCCGTGAGGCCGGTAAAAATAATCTGGTCGTTGGTTCACAGGCACGCATTCTTTATGCCGACTGTGAAGGCAGGACTAAAATTGCCGACGCATTCAACGAGGCCATTCAAACCGGGAAAATTTCAGCGCCCATCGTGCTCGGGCGCGACCATCATGATGTTTCAGGAACCGATTCCCCTTACCGCGAAACCTCGAACATCTATGACGGGTCGCAGTTTACAGCCGATATGGCCATCCAGAATGTGATCGGCGACAGTTTCCGCGGCGCCACCTGGGTCTCGATTCACAATGGCGGTGGTGTTGGCTGGGGTGAAGTGATCAACGGCGGATTCGGCATGTTGCTCGACGGCACCGGGGATGCTGCACGAAGGTTGCGGATGATGCTTCACTGGGATGTAAACAACGGCATTGCACGCAGGGCATGGGCACGCAATGATGAGGCCATCTTTGCCATTAAACTGGCCATGGAGGACGAACCACGGTTGAAGGTAACCCTGCCAAACCAGGTCGAAGATTCGCTGATCAGGGAACTTTTTCTTCTCTAGAAATTTTTTGAAATCAACTCCTCAACACTCACATCAGTAACGTAAACCGGGTTTTCCACACGATGTCTTACGATCCCTGCCAGGTTATTTATCCAGAAATAAGAAATTCTGTTCACTTTAAACTTATTTGGATACACCGGTTCAGAATATCTGAAAACTGCGCACTTAAAACTACCGGCAGGAGTGGAAATCAGAAGGTTTGTATCGAGCAGGGTAAGCGTGATCGTATCATGCTTTACATAGGTACTGTACACCACCCCTGGTTTTGCATTGATGGGCAGGGAAAACGGCCTGTTGCTCAACAAAGTGTCATTCACATTCGAAAAATTATCAGGGGCAACTTCCCATTTGAAAGTCAGATTCTGCCCGGTCCAGTTGCAGGTTTGTGATACCGGCCCGCTAAACAGATAACCCGAAGATACCTGGTCAATTTTTCTTTCAACCTGGCAGGAACTGCCGTCCCATAGTGTGACCTGGTAGGTCCATGTATTCCCATTTTTCCCGAAATTGTAGTATTCCACTGAATCAGAAGCAACCACGGTTTTTAAGACAGATCCGCTCCACTCGATATATTCCTCTCCCACCTGGCCGCATTCGTTGCCACTGATGTTCACCTCGATGGTGTTCTCTGAAGTAAATATGGCATAGCCTCCAAGGTTCCAGTTCTGGCAAAGCAGATTGGCCGGATCACTGTTAACGACTTTGAAATACAAAGTACCGTTGACAAACTGAAATTCGTGGAAAATACTGTTCGCTTTCAAGAAAAAAATGCCTGACAGTGCGTTGCCTGTTTCATCAGGGTACATCACAATGGTACCATACTCCTTGACAAATTTGTTGTTTTTAAAAGTGGAGACGCTTCCCTGCCAGGTTCCGATAAAATCTTCACGGCTCTTGGTGGTTGGATCAAATGATTTCTTCGTACATCCTGAAAAAGGAATGATACAAATCACACTGATCAGGATTAAGAGATAGTTTTTCAGGTAGTTCATGAAGTTATTATTCGAAGAATGTATATTCATATTTAAGAGTGTAATGCCTGCTGATGGCCTGTCCCTGGCCATCAATGAACACTTCGACCTCATCAGCATGACCATCATTATTATAACTGCGCCTGACGGTCATAATTACCGTCCCATCTTCATCAATTTCCTCTTCTGAAATTACCTGGCCCCGGTCATTGTGCGTAACACGGGTTTGATTTTGCCTGATATCGCTGTCAAGGAGCTCCTCGACCAGATCACCGTTTTCATCAAAGATATGGTGATGAACAAGATTGCCGTCTTCCCATTCGAACGTTTCAACCTGTTCCACTTCACCTTCATCCGTTGTCGTGACTTTTTTACTCAACTGGCCTTCCTGATCATATTCAAAGGTGATGGTATCAACAGATCCGTCCTGGTAATGCTTCAATGCTTTAAGGATCAGGCCGGCTTCATTCCTTACAATTGTCTTCTCCTCAGCAATTTCATCCTCCTGCGGGTAATATTTTTCGGAAATAAGGTTGCCCTGCCCGTCGTAACCATAGGCAAACATTTCTTCAAATTCTCCATGGCGGTTATACCTGATTTCCTTCAATGGGCGCCCATCCGGGTCAAATTCACTATAATGGTTCGGGTGGCCCTGGATGTCGAACTCTTCGTCATTGACACCCCTGATCACATAATCGTATTGTGTAATGGTAATGCTTTTTGTTTTATTCTCCATTAAATTAGCAGTTGCAATTGACATTATCAAATTAATGCTATAAATTTACTGAAAATATTTTAATTAGCATGATAAAACGGAATATTACCGTAAAATATTAATACAAAACCCATGAAAAATAAATCCATTTTCTTGTTGATTGGAATAATTCTGGCTATGAGCGCATGTAAACAAAAAATTGTTGTAAAATATCCGGTTGCCAGAATGGTTGATACCGTTGATAATTATTTTGGTACCAGGGTTGCTGATCCCTACCGGTGGCTTGAAAATGACACGTCGGCAGAAACTGCTTCGTGGGTCACTGCCGAAAATGCTGTCACAAATGAATTCCTGTCAAAAATTCCATTCCGGGAAAAAATCAGGGAACGACTGACCAAGATTTGGAATTATCCCCGGTTTGGTGTGCCATTTAAAGAGGGACCTTATTATTTTTTCTTTAAAAATGACGGGCTGCAGAACCAATCCGTATTCTATGTCAGAACCGGCCTGACCGGTGAGCCAAGGGTACTTCTTGACCCAAACAAACTTTCGGAAGATGGCACCGTCGCCCTGTCAGGAACAGCAGTGTCGCGCGATGGCAAATACCTTGCTTACAGCATTGCCCGCAGCGGGTCCGATTGGAATGAGGTTCATGTAATGGAGATTGAATCGGGAAAGCTTTTACCCGATACACTGAAGTGGGTCAAGTTTTCTGGTATGTCGTGGCAAAATAATGGTTTTTATTACAGCCGTTATGATGCGACGAAGAAAGGAACGGAGCTTTCGAAGAAAAACGAGTTCCAGAAAGTTTACTATCATATCGTTGGCCAGGCACAACACGAGGATAAACTGATTTACCAGAACCTTAAATACCCTCAGCGAAATTACGGGGCTTCGGTTACGGAAGATGAACGTTTCCTTATTTTGTATGAATCAGAATCAACAAGTGGTACAGCGCTATATTACCGCAACCTTGCAAAGCCGAACATGCCATTCAAACAGTTGACGGAAGGTTTCGATTATGAATATGCGGTGGTTGATAATGTCGGGGATAATTTTTTAGTGTTGACCAACCACAAAGCCCCGAAAAAGAAACTGATCATGATGGATCCTGCAAACCCCGAACCACGGCAATGGAAGACCATCATCCCGGAACGGGACGATGTGCTGGAGTCGGTAGACATGGCGGGAGAGGTGCTCATTTCGGAATACATGCAGAACGCAGCATCAAAGGCATTTATGTATAGTATTGACGGAAAGTTCCTTCATGAAATGGACCTTCCCGGCATTGGAACTTTATCCGGTTTTCAAGGTAAAAGAGGAGAAAATGTTGCGTTTTATGGGTATACATCCTTTACCTTTCCAATGACCATCTTCCAATATGATGTCGCAAAAAACAAATCAGCCATCTATAATCGCCCGGCAATTGATTTTAATCCTGACCTTTTTGAAGTAAAACAAATCTTCTACCTCGGCAAAGATAAAACGACAATCCCCATGTTCATCATCCACAAAAAGGGGACAGCAATGGATGGAACGAACCCGACGATGTTATATGGGTACGGAGGTTTCAACGTCAGCCTCACGCCGAATTTCAGCCTGAGCAGGTTGCTTTTTCTTGAAAACGGCGGCATTTACGTCGTGGCAAATATCAGGGGGGGGGGCGAATACGGGGAAGACTGGCACAAAGCCGGTACGAAAGAAAGAAAGCAAAATGTATTCGACGATTTCATTGCTGCTGCCGAATACCTGATTTCTGAAAAATACACTTCCCCTCAGCACCTTGCGATCATGGGTGGTTCAAATGGCGGATTGCTCGTTGGAGCCTGCATGACCCAACGCCCTGAACTTTTCAAAGTAGCAATTCCGCAGGTTGGGGTGATGGACATGCTCCGGTACCATAAATTTACCATCGGCTGGGCCTGGGCCAGCGATTATGGAACGAGTGAAACAAAGGAGGGTTTTGACTACCTGGTTAAATATTCACCGTTGCAACATCTGAAGGACAGCGTTCAATATCCAGCTACCCTGGCTTTTACTGCCGATCATGACGATCGCGTTGTTCCGGCTCATACTTTTAAATTCATGGCAACCCTCCAGGCCAGGCAAAAAGGTGACAACCCGGTATTGGTGCGTATTGAAACCAAAGCAGGCCATGGCGCCGGTATGCCCACCACCAAGCTGATTGATGAAACCACCGATCTGTGGTCGTTCGTGTTATATAACCTGGGAATGACATATAAATAAATCTTCCCGAAGCCAGGCAATCCTCATCTCAACGTTGACTGCAAGGCTGGAATATGTTTACATATCAGCAGTTTAAATGCTTCGATTGTCAGAGGCCGGAATTTTCCGGCCTTTTTTTATTACCCATGCAACCTTCCCTGCAAATCACTTGTCGATATAATAAACCCGTGTTTTTTAATGGCCATAGCCATGCCGGTTCAGAGATTTTCCCGGCAATTGCGTGAAGAAAAAGTTATTAACAACTGTTTCACCTTTTCAATAAACCCGGATTAAACCAACGAAAACGACAAGTTATGAGCAATTACACTGATGAAGAACTCATTGAAGGCTTACGCCTGAAGAAACGTGGTTGCATCGATTTTCTGTACCAGGAATTTTATCCTGTCATCCGGCATTATGTCACACAGAATTCCGGGAACCATCAGGATGTGGAGGATTTGTTTCAAGATACGATTATCGTCTTGTTCAAACGGGTCACTACACAACCCTTTAAACTTGAATGCAGCCTGAAAACCTACTTTATTTCGGTTGGAAAAAACTTATGGCTGCAACGGCTGGAGCGCAAATACAAGCTGTTGTACCAGGCCGATTTCGAGGTACATGAATCGAAGGGAACCTACAGCGTCGAAGACCAAAACCTTGCGGATGAAACCCTCGAGCAACAACGGTTGTTTTATAAACACCTCATGTTGCTTCCCGGTGATTGCAGGCGTTTGTTACAACTTTATTGCCTGAAAATACCCTATAAGGAGATTGCCAGGCTTATGAAATTCAAGGATGATGTTTATGTTAAAACACGCAAATATTATTGCAAAAACCTGTTGCGAAAAAAAATAATGAATGATCCCGAATGTCACCAATTTTTTAAATATGAAGGAACCCGAAATAACCTGCGATTGGATTGATCGCTACAATGATGAAGACCTTAAAGATAAAGATAAGCTCGTTTTTGAGAAACGGATGCTTGATAATCCATTCCTGCGCTCAGAGGTTGAGATAGATGCGAACCTGAACCGTTTCCTCAGGGATAAGGATTTAATGGACCTGATGGATCAAATCACGGCTGCCTCAACAAAAAATGCAAAAGGCGGCCGGCATTTCAACTATCTTTTGCTTGCTGCATCCGTGTTATGCCTGGTCCTGATCGGGGGTTTGTTTTATTTGATCCGGTCAACCGCTAAACCCTCCATGCTCTGCGCTGTTCAGCATCCGGGTCATCGGGTTCAAAGCATGTATGAAGAAAAACCTGAGGGAATGAAAGGAATGCAAAAAATCCTTAGCCAGGGCCACGATTGTTCATTTGAACACAGTCATCTCATCAACACGGATTTCAACGAAAAAGAGTTTAAACCACTGGCCGAATTTGATCTTTTGACAGGATCGGCAACCCGTGCCAATCAGTTTAAATTGATCAGGCCGGATGTGAACACCTGCATTGCCTCAGGAACGGAAGTGTTGTTTGCCTGGCGGGATTGCAGTAGAAATGGGTCTCTATTCCTCGTTATGATGAACAACCAGGGAATTCCCATCATGGAAATACCTCTGCACCGCGCAAGATATTATACCCTGAAGACCGCAGGCATGCGCCGTGGGCTCTATTACTGGAAAATCCTGGAGGATGATGACCTGATCATCATGGGTAAGCTAATCCTTAATTAACATAAAAAAATCATGAAATCTTCAGTTCCGAGTTGTGGTTTCTTTGTCCTATGGATCATGATCCTGGCGATGCCTGGTGGAATGAAGGCAGGATCCAGGCAAGTGTCATTAAGTGTTGAACAAATTCAACGCCAGCTTAAGGCAGATGAGGTAATGCTTGAATATTTCCTCACTGATTCTTCCGCGGAGGTGAATGCAATTTCACAGGAATCGTCCTTTTTCGTTAATCAATCGCTGGATCAGATTTTCTGGTGCAGCCTGAGAACCTTTCGGAAAAAGATGAAATCAGCGGAACCCAGTGATTTTTTATTTTCCGGTGAGGTTCTTTATCTCTTTCTGATCAAACCAATTGAGGATTTTCTTGCAGGGAGGCACCGCCTGATCATCATACCCGACGAAAGGCTGACAGGCCTGCCTTTTGAGGCCTTCATACGAAGTGATGATCTGGCCGTGGGAGCGTTTGGCCGTGATCTGCATTACCTGATTCATGATTTTGAAGTGGTTTATCATTCTTCCCGGGAATGCTGGAATGAAAGTGCCCTGAGAAGAATGACCGGCCAAACCGACACCGGGGACTTCCAGTTTGCTTTTATTGGCTTTTCTCCTGCTTTCAGCCATAATAAAAATTCAGCAGCGCTTCCGCGATCAAAGACCGAAATTGCAGAAATTGGTGAAATGTTTCGTCAGACAGGGTTATCTGCCAGGTCGCTCGGCGATGCGTGCACCGGAAGGGAATGTTTTAAAAAGATGGCATGCCTGGGGAAAATTGTTCATTTGGCAACGCATTGCATACCACCCTGCAGGGATCGCCGGGAAAGTGGTTTTTTCATTTGCGGTCAAAATCATGATGGGGGAAAGAACAGGTTATGGGAAGGACTTTTGTCCGGGGATGATATTGAAGCCATGAACCTGAAAGCGGATTTAATCGTGCTTAATGCCTGCGGTTCCGGTGATGGAAGCTGGAAATCAGATATTTTGCCGAACTCCTTCCCGCTGATTTTTATCAAAGCGGGAGCCCGGAATATCATCTCGACCCTGTGGAATGTAAACGATAATCTCGCGGGAGACTTTATGCGGGATTTTTACCGGTCATGGTTATCCGGAAAAAGTTACAGTCAGGCGCTCCGGGAGGTGAAACTGCAATGGATAAGCTGCAGGGAAACGACTATACCAACCATTTGGGCACCTTATGTGCTGATGGGGGAATAAAACGATTTACGAATTACGAACGAAAAGTTCCCTTTCCGCCTGTTCACCTGCAAGCAACCGTTTCAATCTCAACCAATGCCCCCAAAGGCAGTTTCACTACCGCGTAGGTTGCCCGAGCCGGTGGATTTTCGAGATAATATTTCCCATAAACCTCATTCATGGCTGCGAAATTGCTCATATCGCTCAGCAGGCAGGTCGATTTGACAACATCACCGAAATCATAGCCGGCTTCCTTCAGGATGGCACCAATATTTTTCATCACTTGTTCGGTTTGTTCCGAAATGCCCCCTTCAACAAATTTCCCGGTTGCCGGATCAAGCGGAATTTGGCCCGATATGAATAATGTGCCATTGGCTTCAACGGCCTGGCTGTATGGACCGATGGCCTTTGGAGCGTTGTTTGTGGAAATAATTTGTTTCATATTTGCGGTTTTTAATTTACGGTTTTCTCGCTATCTCGCTATTTGCTAATTCGTTACCTCATTTTTAATAGTCCCTGAAATCCTTCTTCTTATTCAGTTTGAGGTCCTGAAGTATGGAGGCCTTTACGTTGATGGAAAAATTCCAGCTCTGCTGCCCTCCTTTCGGAATCCATCCGAACCGCATCTCCCAGCAATGAAGATCACGATACACGTCGATGGAGGTATAGGATAGTTCGCTGTGAACGAAATCCCAACCCGTACTTAGCGTTATTTTCCATTTGGGAGTGATGTTCAGCTGACCGTTAAAGTTCAGCGTCTGTGTCAATTGCTCGACCCGTTTTTTGGAGGTGTTGTTCCAGGGTTTGCCATAATGGAAATTGTAATTGAATGAAAAGCTCCATGGAATATCGAAATCAACATAATAATCATAATAATCCACGATGTCTTTCCGTTCCTCGGGGGTTCCTTTATCCGTGGTTTTTTTCCCTTTTACCTTATCGGAAGTCAGGGAATATGAAAAGCCTGCATCCCAGGTGGTATTGTCAAGCCTGACCAGCCTGTGATTGGCCTTCCATTCAGTTGTGTTGGTCGAGGCTCCGAGTGAATCACGGGTGTAAAGGTTCCATGTGCTTTGATACTGAATGGTCAACCCCTTGATGACGGAGCTGCGCCCACTGATCGTTATGGGGGACCAGTTGACTGAATCACGGGCAATGTCGTATGAACATCGGATGGTCAGGTCGTCGATGAGCGGGATTTTTTTTACCCCTGTAATGGTATCCTTGCGGTTTCTCACTTTGAGTTCGAGATTGTTGCTGATGGCAAAGGATACCATTCCCGACTTTTGTCCGGGAGGTGAGCCATAGATCGATCGCTCAAATATCGAATAAACCCCGGGGTTGGCATGGTTGGTATCGTTTTCCACAGGGCGGTAATAGCCAAGGCCGGGAGCCCCCCAGTCGGGGGTGTAATAAAAAGTGACCGACGGGGTGACCATGTGGCGGATGGCTTTAATAATTCCGCCTTTGAATTGGTACATTCCATAAATCCGGGCGTTTACCGAGGATGACATGCTAAAGTCTATGGCATTGGCAAATCCCGAAACAGTCCTGGTTTTATACCCCGGCAGGATGGTGTCGGGACCATTATAGGTCGTATCGGCCTGGTAGTATTTGCGGATGGTTTTCAGGTACATCCGGTCGGTAATGTTGAGTGAATTGGACCAGTTGATGTATTTCAGTATCCGGAAAGTTGCATTGATCGGGTAGGAATGCCGCATTCCATTTTGCATGGAATCGGGCCATGTCCCTTTCAGGAAGTTAGAATCAACCGTATTATAGCGATTTTCAGCATCCAGGTTGTACTTCATACTGATCTGTTCGTACCACCGCATTTTCCCAACGGGATTCTGCCGGCGGAAAGGATAAAACTGGTTCACCGAAAAGGCAAGTTGCGGAAGGGTGACATTAATCGTTTTATTCAGTGTGTTTTGACTGTGGTTGAAATTGAGGTTCAGGTAATATTTACTTGCAAAGTTCGTAGAGTAGTTGATGCTGGACTGGAAGGTGTTTGATAGATACGATTGGGTGCTGGAGGAAAGGTTGTATTTATTAAATGTATTGCTGACAATATTCACGTTGGCTGAAAAACTGCTGTGGGGGCGTGCTTTGGGGTCCTGGCTGTGCATCCACCGTACCTGAAAATCACTGCTTTTCTGATAATCAGGCGAGTCGGCGGCACCGAGAATATTCACGGCATAGCTGAAATTGAAGGAGCCGTTGTAATGGTACCTTTTATTGTACCGGAGGGTGGGTTTGATGGCCCAACTTCCATGGGTATAAATATCAGCGAGTACGGTTAAATCCATGTACTGACTGGCCGCCCAATAGTATCCAAAATTTTCAAAATAAAATCCCCGGTCTGGCGATTCTCCATAAGTGGGCATGATAATTCCCGAACGCTGGCCGGTTTTATTTGGGAAGAACCCAAAGGGAATGAGCAGTGGCGTTGCCACATTGGCAATATCCATGTATGCAGGACCGGTAATGACCCGTTTCCCGGGAATTACTTTCCCCCTGTTGAATTTGAAGGCAAAATGAGGGTTCGCTTCATTGTCACATGTTGTGTATGATCCTGATTTTATGTACGTTATATTGTTTTCCATTTTCTTGACCACCGTTCCGTGAAGGTATCCTTCGTCTTGTTTCGTAAATACCGTATTGATATACCCTCGTTTAGTGGTGTAATTGTAGTTGATGACTTTTGATTTGAAGTTTTGCGATCCATCATTGAATTCAGGTGTACCTGCCTCCTTTCCCGAAGAGTCTTTTGCCCCAGTGGCATATACCAGGTTTTTGACAAAATCTATCTCCACATAATCGGCATTAAGGTTGATTTCCTGGTATTTGATCTTGGCCGCTTTGAATAAAAACACCTTTTGACTTTTAATTTCGAAACGGAGCGAATCCATTGATTCATAATCGACTACCGCTTCAAGCTGGGCTTGTTTTGTTGGTTTTTTAACCAGGGTGCTGGTATTGCCGGAATCAGGATGGATGGAGATGGCGCGGATTGAATCAATGCGAACAGAATCATTATGGGCTGAATCGGGAAGGGCAGCTTTTAATTGTCCCCGGGGCACAACGACAACATCTCCTTTTGGTTGCCTGATCGTATCCTGGGCGACCACATCAGTGATTTGCAGGAGGAGAATGACAAAAAGAAGCGTAAAATGGAAAGACCTTGTTAATAATTTCGTTAACAACTTCTTTTCTGAATTCTGAGGTTAATATTCTATCTTTGTTTACTGTAAAAATTCAGAATAAAAAGGCGTTGAAGACCGTTATTCTTCGGGCTCCAAAACTAATCAAAATTATTGAGACCCTTGCCTTTTTTAAGATACTTTAACAATCTCCAACCACGAATGCCGCGTTCTATCAGGTGTTTGCCGATGCTGATCTGCTTTATACTGTTTGGCTCCTTGCAAGCGCAGCAGCAGGGCATTATTCACACCGTTGTGATCGATGCCGGGCATGGCGGGCATGACCCCGGGGCGCTGGGGAAACAGTCAAGGGAAAAGAACATCAACCTGGCCATCGCATTGAAGCTTGGAAAGATGATCCGGGATCTCTCACAGGGTGTTCGGGTGATTTATACTCGTGACAAGGATAATTTCGTTGAACTTTACCGCAGGGCAGGTTTGGCCAATGAACAAAAGGCTGACCTTTTTATTTCGATCCATTGCAATGCCAACAATAATCATACACTGAAGGGGGCTGAAACCTACGTGATGGGTTTGCATAAATCGGCGGCGAACCTGAACATTGCAAAACTTGAAAATTCCGCCATCCTTCTTGAATCCGACTACCAGTCTTCCTACAATGGATTTGATCCGAATTCGGATGAATCCTATATCATTTTTTCGTTGAACCAGAATTCAAATCTTGATAAAAGCACCGATTTTGCAGCAGCAATCCAGAAACAAATTGTTGAACGTGGCGGAGTGAATAACCGTGGTGTGCGTCAGGCAGGCTTCCTGGTATTGTATAAAACCACCATGCCCAGTGTTTTGGTTGAAACAGGTTACATCAGCAACCCGGAGGAGGAAAAGTTTTTAATATCAGAAAAGGGACAGGACTATATTGCAGCGGCCATATACAGGGCATTTAAGGAAATAGCCGGGTTGGAACAGGTTAATAAAACTGAAACCGAACCAAAAGTTTTTCCTCCTGTAAAAACAACACCGGAGCCGAAGGAGGTTGAAGTGCCTGATAAACTCTCTTACCGGGTTCAAATTGCGGCCGAAACCAGGGAACTGGGAGTCAATGCCCCAAAATTCTCCCGGTTCAAAGATGTGAAAATGTACCGGCATGGAGGAATGTTTAAGTATACTGTTGGCGATGAGGCTGATCTGCCTGGTGCACTTCATATCCTGGCAACCGTAAAAGAGAAAGGAATCAGGGACGCTTTCATCGTGATCTTCCGGAACGGGGAACGAATCCCTCAGTCCGAAGCTGACAAGTTGATGAGGGAGTAAAATTTTTATTTGTAAGTTTGCATAAAATCATTGCAGTGAAAATCAGGAAAGAGATAAAAGTCGGCTTCATCTTTGTGGTAGCAACCGCAATTCTTATTTGGGGACTGATGTACCTGAAAGGGTTGGAACTGCTCAAAACCAGCCGCACCTTTTACGCGGTGTATGACCAGGTAAACGGTCTTGTTGCTGCTAATCCGGTTTCAATCAAGGGGTTGAAGGTCGGACAGGTTAAAAAGCTCTATTTCAACCCGAATGACCCATCCAAAATCATCGTGGAACTTTATATCCTGGGTGATTATCCGATTGCAAAAAATTCGAGTGCCCGTATTTTCAGTTCAAGCCTGCTTGGATCTCCTGAAGTCGAAATCATTCCGGGTAATGCCAGGGAACTGGCCGCAAGCGGAGATACACTGCTGTCGCAAATCGAGGCGACCCTAGGGCAGGAAGTAAATAAGCAACTGCTGCCATTGAAGGTAAAGGCTGAGAACCTGATCGGCTCCATCGACAGCATTGCCGTGATAGTTCAACAGGTACTCAACAAGAACACCCGTGAAAACCTTGTGGAGGCCATTGAACATGTGAAACAAACCCTTGGAAATATTGCAAGTGCAACGCACAACCTTGACACCCTGATGAGTTCACAGCGAAATAACCTGTCGGAGATCATTACCAATGTTGAGTCCATCAGCAGCAACCTGAAACAGAATAACGATAAAATCACCAATATTCTTACGAATTTTTCAAATCTCAGCGATTCACTTACAAAGGCCCGGATCCCCAATACCCTTGCCCAGGTGAATAAGGCCATCACCGACCTTGATTCGCTTCTGTTGAAAATCAATAAAGGCGAAGGATCTCTTGGCCAGCTGCTCAGCAATGAGCAACTCTATAAAGAGGTGGAAAAAGCTGCCCGGGATTTGAATCTTCTTCTTGCGGACATTAAAGCCAATCCGTCGAAATACGTTAAGGTATCTGTTTTTTAACCTGTAACATTTCAGGTTCATCCGCAAAAACCGATTCACGCCTTACTTCTCACTTCTCACATCTCTTTCACCAAACGAAAATATCCTTCTTCTCCAGTGGCCTTCGGTTTTCGAGCCATTTGAAATTCTTCAGTTTTCGTTCATTTTGTGGGATTGACTTTTCAGGATAAAGGTGAGCCTCCGGTTTCTTGATATAAGTAATGGATTTCAACTGGTTTTTGTCTAGGAAGATCAGCATGTCGCTTGATACCGTCATGTTAATCCCTATGAGGCTTTTGTCTTCCGCTCTCGCGAAATAAAGTGTCTGTGCATTCCCGATGACGTTGATCTTGTATAGTTCGTTGTTGCGGAATTTGGCAAGGATCAATCTACCCTTGATCTGGTTATAACTTACGGTGTCATCCCTGGATACAATGAAAGCCGAGCTGTACAGCTTCAACGAATCGGCCTGTCCATGGCGCATGGTGAGTTTGATGGAATCGGCCGATAGCTGGTTCATGTCCGACCAGGTTACAGGTTCATGATACATCGTCATGGTTGAATCCTTACCGTGGTAGATCAATGAATCGCACATCCCCTGGAGGTCGTGACGGAAAAATTTCACTTTATAGAAACTGAAAACTGCCTGGATGTTCTGGGCAGAATCGAATGTTGCCCTGACCGTGTCGGCATGCATAAACAACGAATCATTTTTATCAAACAAAACACTGACAGCGCTATCGGTCATAAATGCAAACCCCTTGCTGCGCTGCATCTCGCCATAATTCCCCATCAACATGATATTCTGAACAGTATCGAGCATCAATGCTTTGCGAAACACCTGCCCGTATCCGTTCTTTCGTTCATAATACATACTGTCGCCGGTAAGGAATGTCGATTCATGATAAATACGGGCCCGTTCACGGAAGCGGGCAACGTCGAGCCTTGTATCATACCACCCGTTTTCACAATAAATCGAGTCCTTTTTGTCTTTGCTGATGATATGCGAGGGCCCGTAGAAATAGGAAGTTTCCGTTACCGTGTTGTACATCAGGGTATCTGAATACATATTGTAATCGGGGTTGATCATGATCACCTTTTCCTTGAAGAAAAACTCCTTTTTATCCGTGAAGTAATATCCATGACGGCTGACCATGTTGTTTTTATCATTCACGATTTTTCCCCAATAATCGTACTGGGCGATCTGGGTATTCCGGTTATAATTCAGCGTGTCGGTGGTCAGGATCGTTTGATTATCAATCAGCCTGACATTGCTGTATGCATTGGCGATCTTTGTATTCCCGTCATACCTGAGTGAATCGCTGTACAGGTTCAGTGTATCGCTCAGTTTTATACGCACATTGCTGTAGGCGATCACCTTGTTTTCCAATTCATTCACATAGGCACTGTCGCAGTATAAAAAAGCACTGTCGTGGTTCATGACTACATTCCCAAGGATCCTCGGCCCATCGGGGTAAACATCTTTATTAAATTCCCAAATGTTCCCTGAATATTGGATTTTTGTCTTTTCTTTTTCCTGTGAATGTCCATTGAAATTCAAAAGCAAAGGAATGAGAAAAATATAGCGCACGATGCTTTTCATGGATTCGGAATGGAGGCACAAAGATACTAAAGTCAATGTTACCAAAAATAATGAACAATGCATCCGGGGTATTTACAAAATGGGTAAATTTGAGCACTCTTTTCACTATTCATGCTAAACAATGAAACAAATTTTCGATGCCAGGCGCAACCACGCCGAAACCCAGCAAAAAACAGGATATGTTCCACGGAAAAATGCAACCCAGGCCGATTATGACCGGATCGGTTTTATGTCGGGACTGGAAGTTCACCAGCAACTGAAAACCAAAGAAAAACTTTTTTGCCACTGCCCCGCCGGAATTTTCCAGAAAGCGGATGATTTTGATGCAGAGCTGATCCGCCATATGCGGCCTACACTGAGCGAACTCGGGGAATATGATGGAACCGCCCTGATGGAATTCAGGACCCGGAAAAACATCATCTACCGGATAAAAAATGAAACGGCATGCACCTATGATGTCGATGATACACCCCCGTTCCTGCTCAACAGGGAAGCGCTTTCACACTCCATCGACCTCTCGCTGCTTTCGAAGATGCGGGTGGTGGGAGAGGTACATATTACCCGTAAACAATACCTTGATGGTTCAATTCCTACTGGTTTTCAGCGAACAGCCATCATCGGGATCGAGGGTGAAATCCAGTTGAAAAATAAAAAGGTACGCCTGATCCAGCTCAGCCTGGAGGAGGATTCCTGCAGGGAAGTTTCCGATATCGGTCATACACGGATTTATCGTACCGACCGCCTTGGAATGCCCCTGATAGAAACTGTCACCTATCCTGAGTTTAAAAATCCCGATGAGGTGAAAGAGGGTGCTGATTATATCCGGTTTTTAAATCGCAGCACCGGCAAGGTGCGAAGGGGAGTCGGGTCTACCAGGGCTGACGTAAATGTAAGTTGCAAAGGAGGGACGCGCGTAGAGATCAAGGGAGTGGCCCACAACAGCTGGATGCCGGAACTTACACATAATGAAGCATACCGTCAGTGGGCGTTGCTGGCGATCAGGGATCTCCTGTTGAAATCAGTTAAAGACCAGGCAAATTGGAAGATTTTCGCCAGGGAGGCAAAGGCAAAGGACTTCAAACTGGAAAACTTCGGAGTCCCGAAGAACCCGACACTCAAAGTCTTTCTGGTCAACCTGCCCGGATTCCATGGGATATTGTCGCACTTCACACAACCGGGCAAAATGTTCGCTGATGATTTCTCCGACAGGTTGAAGGTAATCGCATGTATTGAAAAACCCAACATGGTACACTCCGAAATGTTTGAGGATGTAGTGGGTGAAAAAGCCTGGACGAAGGTTCAATCGTTGCTTGGCAGCAAGGAAAACGATGCGCAATTGATTTTCTGGGGCCCTGATGATGATATCAAGACCGCCCTGGAAACTATTGAAGAGCGCTGCAGGCTGGCTTTTACCGGAGTCCCGAATGAAACACGGAAATCATTTGAGGATGGTACCACCATTTTTGAACGCGTTTTACCCGGGGCCGACCGCATGTATCCTGATACAGATTCAGCACCCATCCCGCTTGAAGACGATGAGATTGATGAAGCCATGAAACGACTTCCCAAACTGGTGTCTGAACGTGTTGCCCAACTGATCGGCTGGAATGTCCCGGAGGATACACACAGCTACCTTCTGGCGAATAATTTAGTTTCATTGCTTGAAAAAGTCCAGGTGGAGTTGAAGGTTCCTGCACGTTTTACATCCGTATTGCTGGCGCATACGTTAAAACACCTGGAGGGCCAGTACCCGTCACTGCCTGATTTTTCGTATGAAAAAATTTACGAATTGCTGCATTTCCTTGTCAACCGAAAGATAGATCCGGTGATTGCCAAAGCCATGCTGTTCCATCTTTATCAGCACCCGAAGATGGATTTTGATTCCATCCTGATCACCCTCAATTTTAAAGAAGTCACCAGAGAAAATATTCTTGCAAAAGTGCCATACCTTGTTAAGAAGTACAAAGAGATCAGAACCTCACATGATGATTCGGCCGGTCTGCGGTGGGTCATGGGAAACCTGAGCAAACAGGCCACAGGGAATATGTCGCTGAGCGAACTGAGCAGGGAGATCAGCTTTAAGTAAGTTTAAAATGTAAAAGTAACAGGGTAACAGGGTAACAGGGTAACAGGGTAACAGGGTAACAAGGTAACAGGGTGACAGGGTAATAGGACCCTTTCCTGCACTGCCACTTTTCAATCGTCATTCGTCATTTGTCAATTGTAACGCATTAACTACCAATCATGACTGAAGATATTTTCCAGGGATACAAAGGACGCTCACTCGCAGTACTGCAAAAGTTCAACGCCCGGGTTTGGGCCAAAGTAAGGGTTGACAGCAGCCGGGGAGTTTTTGAAGGCACCATCCTTCCCAGGGCTGAGAATACAGACGACAAACATTTAGTGTTAAAGATTTTCACGGGATATAACATCGGGGTCGACATCCAGGGCATCACAGGTATCACGGAACTTGGATATAAGAAAGCGATTTATAAAATTCCCGAAAAGGAATTTCCATATTCAAAGGATAAACCCAATGTGAAACTTTTAGGGACCGGCGGTACCATTGCCTCCAGGCTCGACTATCGCACCGGTGCCGTAATCCCGGCGTTTTCACCCGGTGAATTGTACGGAGCTGTTCCGGAACTGGCCGATATCTGCAACCTGACAACAGAGAAACTTTTTGCGGTGTTCAGTGAAAACATGGGACCTGACCAGTACAAAAAGCTTGCCATCGCCATCGGAAATGAAATTGAAAAAGGCATCGACGGCATCATCATCGGGCATGGAACCGACACATTGCATTACACTTCAGCAGCGCTCACCTTCATGGTTCAAAACTCACCGGTACCGATCGTGCTGGTTGGTTCGCAGCGTTCCTCCGACCGCCCGAGTTCCGATGCGGCGCTGAACCTGATGCATGCTGCCACTGCTGCGGCGCATGGTGATATTGCGGAAGTTATGGTCTGTATGTTCGGTCCGACTTCCGACGAATACGGGTTCCTTCATAAAGGTACCCGGGTACGGAAAATGCATTCTTCCTACCGATCCACGTTTCGTACCATAGGCGATACCCCGATTGCCACAGTCAGCAGGCAGGGTGTGGTTCCGATCAAGCAGGATTATCAACGCCGGCGTACCGACCGCAAGGTCACGATCCTGCCATATTATGAGGAAAAGGTCACCATGATTTACTATTACACCAACATGCAACCCGATGTGATTGATGCTTTGGTGGATGCGGGTTACAAAGGGATCATCATCATCGGCACCGGTCTGGGGCATGTCAACAAACCGATTTACCCGGCCATCGAACGGGCCATCGCAAAAGGCGTCGCCATTTATATGACGGTACAAACGTTATGGGGATACGTTCATATGTTTGTTTATGATACCGGGCGCGACCTCATGGCAAAGGGAATTATTCCAGCCGAGAACATGCTTCCGGAAACCGCTTTTATCAAACTCAGCTGGGCTCTGGGGCAGACCTCAGACCTGGCCAAAGTGAAAGAGATCATGCTCACGCCCATCAACAGCGAAATCACTCCGCGAGAGCCTTACAATGGCTATTTGATCTACCAGGGGGGGGTGCCGGAAGTGGAGGAGTTTATCAGGAAGTTTCATAAATAAGCAGCGAAATAGCGAGATAGCGAAATCGTGAAATTATATATATTTGCATTTCGAACCAATTTTCCTTTTCAATTCCAACCCAGTTAATCAACCTCTTATGAAAAAGACAATGAAGCGATTTACAGTTATGTCGCTATTGATGGTGTTTGCTATCACCATCATGGCTCAATCCGGGAAAAAATCATATAAATATGATACGGTTCCTGGCGACCCGCTCAAAGCAAGGATCTATACCCTGAGCAATGGCCTCAAGGTTTACCTTACGGTTTATAAAGATGCCCCGCGTATTCAAACCGCCATTGCCGTACGTACCGGTAGTAAAAACGATCCTTCCAACAATACAGGGTTGTCTCATTACCTCGAACACATGATGTTTAAAGGTACCGATGACTTTGGAACCAAGGATTATGTAAAGGAGAAAGTATTTCTTGACCAGATCGAATATAAATTCGAGGTGTATAAAAAAACGCTGGACACCGCCCAGCGGAAGAAGATCTACCATGAAATCGACAGTCTGTCGGGCATTGCATCAACCTATGCCATTGCCAATGAGTACGATAAATTGCTCTCCGTGATCGGGGCCAAAGGAACGAATGCTTTTACTTCTTTTGAGGAGACTGTATATATCAATGACATTCCTTCGAATAAAATCAACCAGTGGTTACAAATTGAAAGGGAACGCTTCCAGGATCCCGTCTTCAGATTATTCCATACGGAACTGGAAACGGTGTATGAAGAGAAGAACATGAGCCTTGACAATGACGATGACAGGGTTTTTGAAGATTTGTTTGCCGGATTGTTCCCAACCAACACTTACGGAACCCAGACAACAATCGGAACCGTTGAACATTTGAAGAATCCGTCACTGACTTCCCTGAAAAATTATTTTGCAGCCCGTTATGTCCCGAACAACATCGCCATTATTCTTTCGGGCGATTTCAACCCCGATGAAGTGATCAACCTGGTTGATGCAACTTTCGGGCAGCTGGTTTCCAAGCCAGTTACTCCTTATCTACCGGCCATCGAAAAACCGATCACCAGTCCGATCGTTAAGGAAGTGGTCGGCCCCGATGCAGAATCTGTGACCATCGGTTACCGTCTTGGCGGCGCCGACACCAAAGATGCCGACCTGGTGACCATGTGCAACATGGTTTTAAGCAACAGCACTGCCGGTTTGATGGATTTGAACCTCAACCAGGCTCAGAAGGTTTTGGAAGCCAGCGCTTTCTCGTATGTATTGAAAGATTATTCCGTGAATATTTTTACAGGGAAAGCAAAAGAGGGCCAATCGCTGGAAGAAGTGAAAGAGCTCATCATGTCGCAGATAGAACTGGTTAAGAAGGGTGATTTTCCCGACTGGCTTATTCCCGCCATCATCAATGATTTTAAACTGGCTGAGATTAAAAAGTATGAAACCAATTCGGGCCGGACGTTCGAACTGGTGGATGAATTCGTGAAAGAACTGCCACATGCCGATATTGTGAACAATGTAAAACGGCTTTCGAAAATCACTAAAAAGGATATTATTGATTTTGCCAATAAAAACTATGGAAACAATTATGTGATCGTCTACAAACGGACTGGCCAGGCGAAAGAGACAGTTAAAGTCGTGAAACCACACATCACGCCGGTAACCATGAACCGCGATGATGAATCAGCCTTCCTGAAGAAGATTGTAAATGAACCCGGTAAGATGATCGAGCCGGTTTTTCTCGACTATGCAAAGGATATTAAAAAGTTCAACATCAAAGGCAATACGCCGGTATTATACAAGGAAAATACTGAAAATCAGACATTTTCTTTGTATTATTTCTTTGAAATGGGTACCAACAATAACCGTGAACTGGGCATTGCGCTCGATTACCTGAAATACCTTGGCACATCGAAATATTCTCCCAAGCAAATCCAGGAGGAGTTCTATAAACTAGGTTGCTCCTTCAATGTGAACAGCTCTGATGTTGAGGTTTGGGTATCGCTTAGCGGATTGAGTGAAAACATGGCAAAATCGGTTGAACTTTTTGAACAATTGCTGTCAGATGCCCGACCCAATCCGACGGCATTGGTGAACCTCGTTGCCGATATCAAAAAACGCAGGGAAGATGACAAGCTTTCAAAGCAGACTATTCTCTGGGATGCGATGTATAACTATGGAGTATACGGAGAGAAATCTCCTTATACCAATATTTTGTCGGCCACAGAGCTGGATGCACTCAAGGCAGATGAACTGGTTGGCCTGATCAGGGGATTGAATGGGTTTCAGCATAAAATACTGTATTACGGCCCCGACAAAGTGAATGGGTTGACTGCCCTGCTGAACAAGGAACATCGCATACCTGCTGTATTAAAGCCAGTTCCGGAAGCACTAAAATTCGAACAGAAACCTACGGATGTCACGAAAGTTTATACAGTAGATTACGATATGAAACAAGCTGAGATCATCATGCTGTCGAAGTCGGAAAAGTACGACAAAACAATCATCCCGGTGGTACGTCTTTTCAATGAGTATTTTGGCGGCAGTATGAATTCAATCGTTTTCCAGGAAATCCGTGAATCGAAAGGCCTTGCATACAGTGCATATGCCGGGTATCGCTCTCCGCAACAGCCCTATCAGAATTTTTATCTGTTTTCTTACATCGGTACCCAGATCGACAAGCTGCCTGAAGCCATGAAAGCGATGTCGGGCCTGTTCAACAACATGCCCGAAAGTGAAAAAGCGCTGAGCTCCTCCCGGGAAGCGATCATCAACAAGATTCGTACAGAGCGCATCACCAAATCGCAGGTGTTGTTCAATTATATCAATGCCCAGAAATTCGGTCTTACTTATGATATCCGTAAAGATGTTTTTGAGAAAGTCCCGACCATGACCTTTAACGACCTGAAAACATTCCAGCAGAAGTTTATTAAAGATAAAAACTTCACTATCGTGGTCCTCGGTAAAAAGGCTGAACTGGATGTGAAAACCTTGTCTACCTACGGGCAGGTTAAATCACTGGAATTGAAGGATGTGTTTGGGTATTAAACCCCACCCTGAATCCCTCCCCAAAAAGGGAGGGACAACTCCCCTTCTCCTTCAGGAGAAGGGGGTTGGGGGATGAGGTCAAAAAGGACAAGGGTTAGGGTATCTTAATCCTCCGAGAATTTCTTCAGCAACTCCCTGTATTGTGAGAAAACATTGGCTCTTGATATAAACCCGATGTATTTCCCATTTTCCACTACTGGTAAATTATAACGGTCGCTCCGCTGGAAAAGCTGGATCACCGTATCCATTGAATCACCGGGATTGATGGCGTAATCAGGCATGAACATGAGGTCTTTAACATAGGTGACTTCATAGATTGTCTGGTCGAACATGATCTGGCGGATATTGTCGAGCATCACGATTCCATGGAAGGTACCTTCCCGGTCAACCACAGGGAAAATATTGCGCGTGGCAGTGGCAACCACCTTGACAAGCTGACCAAGGGTAGCCTCCGGGTCAACACTGGCGAAATTTGTTTCGATCAGTTGGCGCGGCGACATAAACAGGAGGACAGCCTTATCCTTATCATGGGTAATCAGCTCTTTTCGGGCAGCCAGCTGACGTGTATAAATGGAATGGCTTTCAAAAATATGGGAGGTAAGGTAGGCAATTGCCGACACCATGATGAGGGGTGTAAGCAGTAAATAACCGCCGGTGATCTCAGCGATAAGGAAAATGGCTGTAAGCGGTGCGTGCATCACGCCAGCCATTACGCCGGCCATGCCAACCAGGGCGAAGTTACTTTGCGAAATATGCAGCCCAAAAACAGTGTTGAGCAGATTTGCGAAAAAAAATCCGCAGATGGCCCCGACAAAAATGGATGGAGCAAAAGTGCCCCCGATCCCGCCACTGCCCTGTGTCAATGCCATGGCAATAACTTTCATGATGATCAACCCGAAAATGATAACCAGGAATGACCAATTATTTTGTTTTAAAAAGCCAAATAAACTGGAGTTGCCGATCACCTGCCCGTGTCCGTTAATGACCTCTTTCAAAACAGTATAGCCTTCACCAAACAATGATGGATAGGCAAATATCAGTATGGCCAGAAAAATACCTGCAATTCCGACCCTCAGTGCCGGGGAAACTTTTTTCAGGAGCAGTTCAATGCCGATACTCCCTCGGATGAAGAAAACCGAAACCAGCCCCGTGAAAACACCCAGCAGGAGGTAAAACGGGATGTGACGAAGAATAAAAGGGCTGCTCAGGGTGAAAGAGAATAAAACCTCATTCCCCATCAGGAGGTATGAAACGAGCGAGGCGGTAACGGTCGTGATCAGCAGGGGGATCAGGGTGGTCACCGTGAGATCAAGCATGAGGATTTCAAGTACGAAAATTGCTCCTGCGATCGGTGCTTCAAATATCCCGGCAATGGCTCCTGCAGCGCCACAGCCAATCAGCAAGGTAGTTGTTCTATAATCAAGTCTGAATAACCGCGCCAGATTCGACCCAATCGCCGAACCTGTCAGGACAATCGGAGCTTCGGGCCCGACTGAACCGCCAAATCCCAGGGTCAGGGTACAGGCAACCAATGATGAAAACGTATTATGAGGTCTGATGTGCCCGTTATTCTTCGATATTGCATAAAGTACTTTGCTTACGCCATGGCTTATGTTATCCTTGACAATGTATTTAATGAATAAAATTGTGAGAATGATCCCCACCATCGGGAAGATGAGAAACAGGTAAAATACACCATGATAACTAAATCCATTGGTGAGAAAATAATTCGTGTAATACAGTGTATTTTTAAGGATAACAGCAGCCAGGCCACTGCCGATGCCAACCAGTATGCTGAGAATCAGAATAAATTGCCGCTGTTTGATATGACGCAACCGCCATACCAGTAGTTTGCCGGTGATTGATTTTGGAACCATGCTGATGCAAATGTAGTATTTTTTAACACCCCGTCAGGGTGACTGACCCTGTCAGGGTGTCAATATGAAATAGCGTAAAGAAATTCAAATCCCCAGCCGCCTGAAGCGGGATAATAGATGCTCCGCATACCCATTTCGATGGGCAGGACAAATCGAAGCAGGTGGAAATCAGCAGTGAGCTCTCCGCCCATGGACTGGTATTCATTAATATATCCTTTATTTTTCCCTTTGGCCCAATCGTAATACAGATTCAATTTCAGTCGTTTCAGGTAGATAACGGAGCCAAAACTGAAATCAGGATAGAACAATGGAAGCTTATAATTAATGCTAATACTAAGTAAACCAACATCATAAACATTATTATACCCCCTCGGATATGCAATCCGGTTTGAAAATAAATAATATTGTACGTCTTCATCCCAACGCTTCTGATAACCAGCGTAAATCCAGATTCCGTGATGACGGATAAACCCCGGGACATATAGATTTCCTGCAAGAGCAAGGACAGAGCCTATGTCGTTGCCCCCAAACGGTGAATTCCGGTAACTGAAATCGATGGATTGCCCGAAGCGGGGATAAACATCTTTTTGGTTTGAGTGCAGATATTGAGAGGCGGTGAGCCGGTAATCCATTGTCTGAATCCAGCCGGTCATAAAATTTCCGGGAGTGGATGCGTTGTGTTTAATTCCCGTCAGGGCAGTTCCAATTGAAGGTTGACAGTAACGGGAAAATCTGCCATGTGAAAAATTCCATGGGATGCCCGCATAGACTTTGAAATTGGTTTCCTGCCAGGTAAAACGGTATGTTTGGCTGCTATCGTTATCCTGTGCATATGCGGAGCGGTTACCTATATCAAAACGGAAAGTGAACTCAGGATACAACCCTTTGTAAACTAAACTGGTATAAAATTTTCCGGTTTGTTCATTGATGTCATATTCCCAGCCTGCTCCGGCAAACATGGTGCTCAGGGTATTTTGTGAAAGCACCATGACCCCGGGATTGAACAGCAGGTTGCTCACATCAAACGATACCGGGGCCCAGCTGTGGGGATTAAAAAGGTTCAATATTTTCGAATATTTCCTGGATGAGTATAATTTTCCGCCGATGGTGTCTTTTTCCAGGCTATAATCGTCGGACGAATTCATTTTGAAGATGTTCCGGATACGCACACTGTCCTGGATGTTGCCGGTTTCCTGTGCTGAAAGTGCATCATACAGCTTATAGGAGTGGTTGTCAACCAGGTGCAAGGGGGTCCATGTTGCTGTATCCACGGGTATTTCCACAACCATAAGCCCGTCGGAAGTGTAATCGGAACAGATCATGTTTTTTTTATCCGATGTAAAATCAGGATCAAAAGAGGCGAAGCGGCTGGATGTGACCTTAAATATATTGCTGCTTATCGTATCCATCGCATAGATATCTTCAATACCTGAATGATCAACGCTGTAGATGATATACTGCCTGAAAAAAAACGCAGGGCCGGTAAACTCATTGTATGAAAATGGAATTAAATGACTGATCTTACCGGTGCCCGGATCGAGGGTGGCAACTGTTTCACCATATTCCGTCAGCAAGGTGAAAATGATCCTGGAGGCATCGGGCGACCAATTGGGCGTGATCGCCTGTCCATAACCCGGGATCGGGAATCTTCCTGTTCTTTTACCGGAAGGAACTTCCAGGATATCAATGGAACACTGGTTGACCTCCGAAATACAAACAGCTGCTACCCGGGAACCATCCGGGGAGATGACCGGAGCAAAATAGCGGGAATCGGTTGTCAGCTCCTGCTGCTTTTTCGTTCTGAAATTGAACATCCTGATTTCAGCATAATCGCGGTTTGACCACCGGACATCATCTTCACTCTCCGTCCATAAAAGATAATCCCCTCCGATTGAAGTTGTTCCGTTGATGTGCTTGCAGGGCGTTAACAGTATCCGTTCCTTTCCGGTTTTGCGGTCGATGAGAACAAACCGGTCAACGTCGTCCATGCTCGATTTATCGGCAATGATGGTGGAATCATTCAAGAGGATGGGATGATTGTAAACAGCATAGTTTTTGGGATCTATTTTGGTGATGGTGCGCAACACCGGATGATGGGTTGCAACAAGTTGTTGTTGCCAGGCGCTGTCAAGTTCAGCAAGTGATTGCTTGTACAGTTTCGTCTTCCACATGCCGGTGATTTTACGGATGCCACTGTTAAACGGAACCACCATGAAGGGATATTTTGCAACCTTGTCAACTGCGGTGTTCCATAGTTCCGGTCCGTACTTTTTACGCGATTGCCCTACCAGGTAATAGCCCAGGGAATAGGCATCGGGGGTGAAGGTTTTATATGACCCCAGCGTTGCTTTATCATAGGGATAGACCCCCTTTTCGACAACCTGCGCCCTCAGGGTACTTTCAAAAAGTGCTGATCTGCCGCGGCCTGTCCTTGTCATGGAAGTTTCAGTAACCGTAGCGTCTCCTTCAAGAAACCAGGCAGGAACGTACAATCCAAGAATGCCACCGGTAATCTGTTCACCGAAGATATAGTAGAGCGCCCTGGAAAACCCGCGATTAATCTTGCTGATCTGCACGGCGTGCCGGTATTCATGAACTGCGAGTTGCTCCAGCCACTCCTCTGCATATGTTTGCTGCGGAGGGCAGGTATATAACTCAATGCGTTTTGGTGCCCAGGCGGTCAGGCCGTTGGAAATTACGGACTGTGTGTGCAAAATAACTGGTATCCGCGGAACCCTGGCAGAGAGTGTTGTTGTCTCATTCCGGCAAAGTACATCCATGATGTTGGCAAGGTATTGTGCTTTTTTTTCGAACGGTTCAGGAAAGATCAGTGTGTAACGGCTTGTTCTAATCTGTCGCCATTGGGTTGATGCAGGATCCTGGCCCGTGCTGGAATACTGGCAGAATCCCTGCAGGTTGATTAATAAGAAGATGCAGAGTGAAAGTTTGAATTTCATTGACAGGGTGACAGGGTAACAGGGTAACAGGGTGACAGGGTAACAGGGTGACAGGGTGACAGGGTAACAGGGTGACAGGGTAACAGGGTGACAGGGTAAATATATTTTATCTGTTAGTTACCGATCGATTAGAATTTTCCGCACAACCTTGTTTGTCTTGCCGGTGAGTACTACGGAATATATACCTTTGGTTATTGGGCGCAGGTCGATCTGTTTTTCAAAAATACCATTGGCCTGCAGATTGTTCAATTCAAAGATTTTTTCACCCAACTGGTTGTAAACCACCATGCAAAAGCTTTCCGGCACCGAAGTGGTTAAGGAAAGCGTGAATCTCCCGTCATTTGGTATTGGGTAAATCCTGAAACTGTTGTCAGTCAATTCATTCTGGCCTGTAATTACCACCCAAACCTTATTTGAGATAGGTGACGAGCAACCATTGAGTGTAACCAAACACCAGTAGTACCCGGTATTGCTGGTAACCGTGTAAGTCTGTCCTGTCGCTCCCGGGATTAAATTTCCTTCATAATACCATTGATTTCCAGAGGGTGCACTGCTGGTTAGCACTGCACCGACAGCCGTTACAACAGCCGCGTTCGGTATTGGGGATACGGTTACATTCAATATTGAGGGTGAACTGCTGCTGCATCCATTTGCATTGGTATAGTTGACACTCACCGATTGAACACCGGCAGCATTCCAGGATACAGTCACGTTATTCAAGCCCGAGCCCAGAATTGTTCCGCCTGCAGATACCGCCCAAATATAACCGGCCATCCCTGGCTCAGTAGTGTAAACTCCGGTAGCACCTTCGCAAACCATGCTTTGCCCGGTGAGGGCAGGAACAGGCAAAGGGTTAACAGTGATAGCAAGGCTTGAAGAAGTTCCGGGTCCGCAAATATTAGTGCCTGCTACGGTTATATCTCCAGAAGCACTCGAATTTGAATAATCAACAACAATTGAATTCGTGTTATCTCCTGCGACAATTGTTCCTCCGGCAGGTAGTGTCCATAGGTAGCTTGTGGCATTGGCAATGGGGGCCACGGTATAGGGCACATTACTGGATCCGGCACAAAGAGTGGAAACCCCGGCAACTGGACCTGCAGGAGTTACCCCCAGGTTGGTGATGGTTGAATTGAAATAATAGGTATCTGTAGGTGTGTCGATCATTGCCTGCATGTTTTCATCTGCGTATTCACAATCGCCTCCGCTGTTTGAGCTGTTGTTGAAAATAAGGTTGGGAGATCCGGTTGTCAGCTTAAAGTTCAGGTTCATCATTACTGCTCCATCCGGCAGGAATGACGAGGTAAAACTTGTCCAGAAAACGATTATTTTAGATAGATTTGGCCCAACATTGATGCATTGAACCGCTGCGTCTGAAAGTAAGGGATTCAGATTTGTAAACTCAACATAGCTCATTTGGGTCGGATCAAAATCGAGCCGAAGGGTGATGGCTTTGACAAAGCTGAAATTTGAAACGGTAACCGGAACGATCGCGGTACCTCCCGGGCACACGGAGGAAGAACCGGCGGTGGTGAAAGGTGCATTTCTTGCAGAAACCGATTCCGGCTGCAGAAGGTTCAACAAAACGAATATCAGGCCAGGTAAAATTATTTTTAGTTTCATAATTAATTGATTTTAAAATCTGTATAACGACTTTGCATTTTCTTGTGAAGGGAATGAACCATCAATTATTCCTTTTTTCAATTCCCTCTTGCAAAAATACAATTAATGCGAATCAAAGGCCAAGATAAAAAAAAGAGGCTGTTCCTGGTTGCGGAACAGCCTCTTGATAAAGAGATAGACAAAGTTTAGTTGGTAAGGATGATTTTCACGGTCTGAACTTTTTCACCAGCCATTATTTTTACAAAATAAATCCCGGAAGGGTTGCCTTTGATGGAAAGCTCATGTTTACGCAAGCCTTGCAGTTCAGAACTGAGAATTTTGCCACCCAGTGTGTTGAGAACCTCAACACGCACGGTACCGGTTACGTTCTCACCCCGTTGCTCAAGCGTGAATACACCGCTTGTCGGGTTCGGATAGATCCTGAAGTCATTATCCATCAGGCTGATGGCTGCAGGTTCTTCTTTTGGTAAAGTAACTTCGGCCATGGATGGTGATTTTGAGCAATAGGACGTGGCGATTTTTCCCCACATGTAAGCTCCTGCATGAATCCAGGTGTCAGGTTCATATAAGATATTCTGGCCTGCAATCATCGTAGCGCTTGCAGTGGCTGGAAGATCGTAACCGGCAACCGTGATGGTGCTGGTGGCGTTATAACACTGGGATTGTCCTGGTAATAGGGTTCCGCTAACAGAAAGGGTAGCCGGGGGGCCGGTATTTGGGGTCGCACGGATCACGATGTTGTCGAGGCGGTTGTTCCCGGAAGCATTGGTAGCACCGCTAAAAGTAACCCTCAGGTAAACTTCTGCTGCCCCGTCCAGGTCGTTAATCGCACTCATGTCAAGCGTTTTCAAAACAAAACTGGCAGTATTGTCACCGGTGTTTGATCCGAAAGGGGTAAATACCGTGCCATTTGTACTCCATTCCCAGGTCTGGCTGTTAAAACCTGTAGTTGTACCCCGGGTTACAAATGATAAGATCGGGTCCAGCAGGGCGGTCATAGAGAATTTGATCACCATGGTTTTCCCGTTTGCGGACAATCCTGTTCCTGCAACAGGTGAATAAGCCATTCCTGCCAGTATAGCAGCCCCTTGTCTTGGATCATTGATGGTTGAGCCACCGAATGCAGTCAATTCGTTGCCGCTTGTAGTATTGTTCCATAAAGTGGAACCATTGGTACCATCGGCATAAAGATATGCAGTACCGATCTGATCGCCGAACTCAGCGGCTACTGAAGTAGGGGTTTCTGTAACTGGTGGGCCAGCGGCAGACGGAGGTGTTGTGTCAAAAGTCCACGCAGCAACCGGGCTTACAAAAGGAAGGGTGGTTACGGTTGCATTGGGAACAGGAGCAGAGGTTTTGTAATCGATATTGGCTCCTGAGTTGGTATATGGATAAATGGCAAAATAATAGGGTGTTGATGCGTAAAGATAATACCAGGTATAGGTTCCGACTCCTGGGTTGACATACACGAGGCCGGTGCCGTCGGTTAAGCTTGGATCGGAAGCAGGTTGCACCCCGTCTACAGGATCTGTGAAAATACCGGTTGTGTTGGCGAGGATCAGGAATCCTGTGGCTGCTTGCGCTCCGTTATTGTCTGACCAGGTATTCGTGACTGAAGAATAGGTAGGAGATGTAGCAGTAAACAAGGTAGCATGGTTGGTTGGCTCGCCCGGCAATGTGGTAAAGCTTGATTCGACAAGGGAGTGTCCCTGGCTGTTGGTTGCATATGCAGCATAATAGATCAGCTTGTTAGCCGGGAATCCGGAAACGGTTTGGGTAAAAACACCGGTTGCCGTTGATCCTTCAGCCTGTCTATGGTCATTATAACCAACCGGGGAATTCTCACTCCAGCAGGTTCCGCGCTCGGTGATGGCAGCACCTCCGTCGGCGGTGATGTTACCGCCAAGAACAGCCGAAATCTGCCCGATTGAAGTTGCGGTAGGATCGATGATGACAGGAGCAGTTGCACTGGCAGCAGTTACACGACTTAAAGGGTTATTGGCACCAACGCCGGTATAATAAGCCGTCAAACTTCCTGATCCATTGTATTCCCATGCTTTGAACCAATAGGTAGTATTGGCTGTGAGGCCGGTTACCGTCGGAACGGTACTTCCGGTACCATTATAAATCACTTGTTCGCCACTGTCATAAAATGGATCGGCAGTAGGATCTGTACCATCCGCAGGTGCTGTGAATGAATTGGTCGTATTCATCTTGATAACGCGTTTGGCACCGTCTCCATTGGTCCAGGAAACATCCATCTGGGTTTGCAGGACGTTTGCGAAGGTAAAGTTTGATGTTTGAACGGTGGGAGGCGCAACGGTCCCTGTTGGTGTAACATCGGCCCAGGTGGTTCCGACCCTGATCTCATCAATATTTGCTTTGGGTGTTGTTGCGGAATTTCTGAGACAGATGGATGCAAAGCCTGTGAATGCTCCGGTTCCACTGTTATTTGTTATTTGTCCTGTTGGCTCCGTCCCGCCAATACTGGAAGGATTCACCCAGAGGCTGGCGGTGATGGGGGTTGTACTCCTGTCAACTTTCACAACAACAAGGTAAGTTGTGCCAAAAGTAAGATCCTGGGCAAATTCAGTAAATACAGGAGTTCCTCCCGAAGTATTCAGGATGCTCAAACGGAAGTTGGCGCCAGTGTTCACGGATTTAATTCCAAGACGGCCAGATAAAATTGTAACGGTTGTTCCTGCAGTTTGACCAAGGCACATGAAATAATCAGGTGTTGCAGCAGAAATCTGCGAATTGTCGATAACCGAGACCAGTGCAGAATAGTAAATTGCAGTTGCCGTTGTGGTATAAGGACGGTTCACATCCCGGGAGGTAGCATTTGCATTGCTGAACAGGTAAACTTTATTGCCAGTGGATGTTGCTAATCCGGTATACGATAAACTGCCACTTTGTATATCAACGGTGGTTGTTTGTCCTGCGGTAACACTATGCGTTGTCCAGTTATTGGAAGTGGAGCCAGCATTTCCATTCCCTCCGATATAGGCTGGTGGTGTATAGTTAAAGTCTTCATAAAGAATGGCTTGTCCCATCCCAAGGATACTAAAGCCAATAGCCATGACAAAAAGAAATAAATACTTTTTCATACGTTCGTGTTTTTCGTTAATATTTTATACAAAAATAAGAATAAATAAATGAAAATGTCATGGGCAGTGAAGAATTAATCAAAAAATAATATAGGGGGAAAAAACGTCATGGTTGCTTGTTAAGGTTTCGGTCAATAGTAGATTTTTTCGACCAGATACCCCTGTACATATTCAGTGATCGCGGCTTCGAGGGTGAAAAAAGGTTTTGAGTATCCCGCAGCCCGCAGCTTTTCCATTTTTGCCTCGGTGAAGTACTGGTACTTATCCCTAATATCCACAGGCGTATCGATGAATTCAATGACAGGTGGCATGTTCAGGGCAGTGAACACGGAAGTGGCCAGGTCGAGGAATGTCCGGGCCTTTCCGGTACCGAGGTTGTATATGCCACTTTCAGCAGGGTTATTCAAGAGAAAATAAAGTACATCCGTTACATCCTTTACATAGATAAAATCACGCAATTGTCCGCCGTCAGTATATTCAGGATTGTGCGACCTGAACAACCGAACAACGCCCCTCTGCCCGTTCGCCCGTCCGCCCGTCCATCCGTCCGCCTGGTTGAACGCATGAAAAACCACCGAAGCCATCCTCCCCTTGTGATATTCATTGGGTCCGAAAACGTTAAAGAATTTCAACCCGTACCACCGCGGGGGTGTTATAATTTGCTGCAAGACCCATTTGTCGAATTCGTTTTTCGAAACACCATAGGGGTTGAGGGGCTTCAGATGGGAACTCAGGCTGTTGTCATGATCATCATAACCAAGCGAGCCATCTCCATAGGTAGCGGCAGAGGAAGCGTACACCATCGGGATACCATACAGGATGCAGGCGTTCCATACATCCCTGGAATACCTTATATTCAGTTCTTCGAACACTGCCATGCTGAATTCGGTAGTATCAGTGCGGGCTCCTATATGAAAGATAAATTCCACCTCTGCGGAATTTTTAGCCAGCCAGGGGAAAAACTGCATGCGTTCGACCTTTTCAATATAGATCTTATGTGCCAGGTTCGGAAACTTTTCCGTTTTTGAAAAATCATCCACCAGGACGATGTTTTTATATCCCTTGTTGTTGAGTTTGCCAACCAGGCAACTCCCGATAAACCCTGCGGCTCCTGTGACAACGATCATGATATCCCGGATTTGAATCATGATACCACTTCAGCAGTTATTGCTGCAGAGGAATCAATCTTTTTGACAAAAATAGACAAACAAAAGAGAAAAATGCAATGGTTCACTTTTTTCTCTCTACTTTTACATCCAAATATGAAAAATTTATTATGAAAAAATCAAATCTTACTGGTGGCTTAATAGTTGCCATAGCGCTGTTTTTCAGTTTGTCCATTCTTCCGGTTTTACTGAATGCCCAGGCCAAACAGACTTTCACTGATATTCGTGACAACCATGTTTATCATTATGTGAAAATCGGAGCCCAAAGCTGGATGGCAGAAAACCTGAGGGTTAATCTCCCGGCAGGGAGTTGGTCTTACAACAATGATTCTGTCAATGAAAAGAAATTTGGCAGGCTTTATTCATGGAAAGCAGCCCAAACTGCTTGTCCCAAAGGCTGGCACCTGCCTTCAGACAAAGAGTGGAACGTATTGATCCAGTCTCTTGGAGGAAGCAATTTAGCAGGCCTGAAAATGCAAATGATGGACACGATAGCCGGAGCTCCCGGCACTGCGGGAACTCCCGCTCCCGGCACCTTATCCTCCCTGTTGAGCGGTGTAAGGCATCCTGATGGATCCTGTATCGGCATGAATTTCTGGGGTGGTTGCTGGTCATCAGGGAAAGTCAATGATTCCGTTGGCAACAACGTGCTTTTTGCACATGGCAGCAAGGATTTGGGAGTCAGCTCCAATGATAAAAATTCAGGATTTTCGGTAAGGTGCGTCAGAAATAAATAATCCAATCCCCCTGACCCTTTTCCCCAAAAAGGGAAAGGGAAGTTAGCCCCTCCCTGTTTGGGGAGGGATTTAGGGAGGGGTGATTTCCAGCGATTTAGGAAGGGGTCCTTTTCAGGGATTCAGTGAGGGGCATTTCCCACGGATTCAGGAAAGGGCAATTGCCTGAATTTAAGGTGAGTCCACGATGGCTTTTATCAACTAACGTCAATATTTTCAGCATAATGTCAGAAACAATTCTTGGAATCGGTTCACGGGTGAAACACCCGCAGTTTGGAAAAGGAGTCATTATCCAGGTTCGTTCCGATGCCTGGGAAATTACTTTTATTGAGCATGGTACACGCATGATCCTGCGCGATTATGAAGGCATGGAAACAATTGAGGCAGTTGAAACCTCATCGGAAATGGTTACGTACGAAAAAATTGAGAAAAGCCTGATCCGTGTGCTTCAGCGGTTCAGCGACATCCATGAAACAGTTCCCCTGGGGTCAAAATGGAAAGGCGGGAAAATGGTCATGTTTCCCGGCGAAGCCGGGCTGAAAGAAAAGGAAGTTCCCATGGAGGCGTTTTTTCATAAAATTGTGATGATGCGCGACCGTCTGCGTGTCCTGGAACAAAAACTCAATGCCAGCGAACTTACTGATCAGGAAAAGGTGGATATGCAGCAATATATTACAAGGATATACGGAAGCTTAACGACCTTTAATGTGTTATTCAAAAACAAGGATGACCAGTTTGCAGGGGAACGGGGTGTGTGAGATGTTAAACGCAAGACGTAAGACGTTACTTGTCGTTCATCATGGCTTATTCCCAAAAACGTAGCAGTTCTTCCATGGTTTCCCGCTCCTTGAGGATCTCAAAATGGTCTTCATTGTAACCTATGATCCTGGGAGTCTGCCTGCTGTTGTACCGTGACCACATGCTGAAAGTATAACCGCCGGTGTCGTGGATAACGATAAAATCACCCTCTTCCACTTTGGGCAATCTAACATTTTTAGCAATAATATCTCCCGAGAAACAGAGCGGGCCTGCCAGGTTATAGGAATGATCATCGGAGCCGTTTTTCAACATGCCATTTTGATCAAACACGCTGTATTCATGCTGCCAGTCGCGGGGATTCAAACATTCACGTAAAAACAGATCTGCTCCAACATGGATCATGGCGGTATTGATTGACGGGTCGTGTTTGACATATTCCACCCTGCTGGCTGTCCAGCCTGAATTGGTATAGATCCAGCGGCCAAATTCGGTAATCAGTTTGAAGGTATCTGAATGAGTGAGCAGGGGTGCCCGTTCACCAATTTTTTTAACATATTCTTCCATCGATGGAGCAGGTGCTTCAGTCTGGTAGGAGATGGGCAGCCCGCCGCCGATATCAAAAACCGATATTGGGGACATTCCACTGCTTGTCCTTTTGGAATTCATCTCCGATACAAAGTCGTATAACACTCCAATGCCGTCAATCAGCATGTTCACAGGGCATCCCTGTGAGCCCACATGGAGGTGCACACCGGTCAGCCAGGGATAGGAGAGGAATACCTGTTCCAGGGCGGGGCGATTGTAGTTGAGCGGCACCCCGAATTTTGAATAATCTCCTGCCACGCTCGATTCAAGAATCGTTCCGACACCAACCTGCGGATTGATCCTCAGTCCGATGGACCCCGTCAGGGTCGAGGACCCCGTCAGGGTTTTAACACGTTCAAGTTCCGAAAGGTTGTCAACATTAATATGTACGCCTGTTTTCAGGGCAAAATCAATGTCCGCCAGTGTTTTTGCAGGTGAATCAAATACTATTTTTCCGGGAGTATATCCGGCATTCAAAGCCATGTTCACCTCTCCGGTAGAAGCAGCCTCCACACCGATGTTTGGCGCAACGCCTTTGACGTACTTCATGATCCTGGCCAATGGATTTGCTTTGATGGCAAAACCATGCAAGGTGTTGGGAGGGAAACAGGATATCAGGTACCTGATACGGGATTCCAGGAAGGCAATATCATAAAAAATCACGGCGGTATCCTCCTGCCGTATCCAACCATTGGAAAGTGCCGAACGCAATGCCCTTCCAATGGATTCAGTACTTTTGTTGCTTTGAATCATAAAATATCGTAACTGTTTTTTTGTCCCGTCACGCATGACGCGTCACGCATTAATCAGCCCCTTTTCCCGTGCAATCTTCTGCAATTTTGCCAGGGCCACTTTGCCGCCTGTTCCCATACTCAGTGTATTCTCATTGACATACAGGTGGATATGTTTCTGCATCACGGCATCGTTCATTTCCTGTGCATGTTCCCTTACAAAGGGCATGGCTTCGGCCGGGTGCTTGAGGGCATATTCAACACTGTGATACATGATGCGGTTGAGTTTATTGATCACATTGTAGCCCAACCCTTTTCTGGCAATGATGCCACCCAGCGGTATTGGTGATCCGGTAAGTTGTTCCCAGTACTTTCCAAGGTCAAGAATCTTCTTCAATCCCCTCTGTTCATATGTGAAACGGTTCTCATGAATAATGACCCCTGCATCAACTTTTCCGGTGAGAACGGCATCCTCTATTTCAGAAAACAACATGAATTCCTTTTTCTTAACTCCGGGAGAGGCAATCCGGAATAGCATATGTGCTGTTGTATATTGTCCGGGAATAGCAACAGTAAGCCCAGGGAGATCTTCCAGGGTATATTCCTTCTTACTGATGAGCAATGGACCATTACCAAATCCCATGGCACTCCCGGAATCAAGCAAGATAAAATTCTGTTGAAGCAGCATGTAGGTAAAGAAGCTTACCTTGATCATATCGGCACTTCCTGCCAGGGCCATTTTATTCAGGGTTTCAACGTCGTGCAACTGGTAATTGAACTTTAATCCTTCTAAATTAATCCTGTTATGGATAAGGGCATCAAAAATAAAAGTGTCGTTGGGACAGGGTGAGATCGCGAGTGACAACATGGTGTTAATTGTTTAGATTTTTTCGTTTTCAGTCAAATCCCGAAGGAAAGTGTAAAAAAGCAAATCTAATAACAAAACAATTAACCTGTTAATTAATTAACATGAGATTTATCATGATATATGGAAATAAATATCAATGAAAATATGGAGGTCTCTCAATCTGTTTCACGAAATGAGGACAGAATTGCATATAACATCCTGTTCAGGTTCTTCAGGGCCAGCTCAAGGTTCCACCTCGATTTGTCGCGTTCTTCAACAAAATTTGATATGGATCTGATTTGCAGGCAGGGGAGTTGTTCACTGAAACATGCAAAGAAAAAAGCAGCCCCTTCCATGCTTTCAACGTCGGGGTTTTCATTCTTACGGATCTGTGCGATGCTTTCAGCATTGCCATGGACGGTATTGGAGGTGATGGCCCTTGCTTTCGGAAGTTTTCCAACGGTTAGGTTGTTATTTAACATGGGGTCATTTTGAAAATCATTGACCAATTTTCCACCCTTGTATGGGGGGCAATCGGGATCGGTCAACCCCAGTTCAAAAACAGAAATGAACTGTTCTCCATTCTCTGCCCCCAATTCAGGAACACAATCTTCGACGACATTCACTACCGATCCAAGGGATAGGGATTTTTGATAGGTGCCGGCAATTCCGGCATTGATGGCCAGGTCGTAATGCTCTTTCGCCAATTGTAAGCCTGTATAATAGGCGGTTGGCACCATTCCGACTCCGGGTATCAGCACATCAATGTGATGGTCATGAAGCTGGTACCGGCTCAGGTTCGCATTCTGTATTCCTGCCGGCGTGAGTTTGTCAAGAAATGGCCTTATTTCAAAAACAGTAGCAGCAACCAGGAGTATCCTCATTACTGGGGTCGTTTGTTGTATTTTGTCCCATATTCAAGTCCGTGTGCATTCGGACCTCTTTCGTTTTGCCTGAGCAAAAAGGCAAAGAATAATCCAAAGAAGCCTAGGCTGCTGAATATCCACATCCCCAGGTGATAACCGTGTGGATTTGCAGCACTGGCTCCGGAAAAGTCATTTGCCCATCCAATCATGAGGTTAAAACCGGCAAGCCCAATGTTTTGGATCATTGTCATTAAACCATAAGCGGTGCCAAGTTTGGAATTGTCGACGATCAGGGCAACCGATGGCCACATGATGGCAGGGATCAGCGAAAATGCAATTCCCATGATCACCATCGGGAATGCAATATTTGGGAAATAGCTGAACAGGGTTCCGATCATCTTGCCGAAATAGGCAACTCCTCCAAAGAATCCGGTACTTTGGTCGGCTGAAGAAAATATGCTGACCACCGACGGGGGCATGTCGACCGTATGTACAACATAACCCATGATCAGGTAAACGGGAATGATCAACAGCGAACCGAACATCATCAAAAGTGAACGCTTGCCTATTTTATCAGATAACAATCCGAAGATGGGTGTCAGGATCATGGCTGAAAGCGTGAGCAGACTGGAAAGAAATCCGCCCATGCCGCGTGCAACATCGTCAGGAAGCCCGGCGAGGTGAACATCTTTAAAGAATTTTACGGCAAAAGTCTGGAACGGGAACATGGCCGAATAAAACGTAATGCAAAGCAGGGTGATAAACCAGAATGATTTCCCGAATTTGAACAGGTCTTTCAGAATAACTTTATCCTGGTTGCCTTCTTTCTGAAGTGAATATTTTTTTTCGGAATAAATATCGATCAGATAATAGATAACCAGCGTAATGACGGCAATAACACCAGCTCCCACAGCGATCCATAATGGATTCTGCCAGTGGACAAACATCGATTTGCCCCATGTTGGAGAGTTGAGTGCAAGAAATGAACCCAATCGTGCAATGCTGAGGTTCAACCCGAAGGCAAATGAAAGTTCTTTCCCTTTAAACCACCTGGCAAGGATTGTTGTGATGGCAACGATCATTGATTCAGCACCAAGGCCAAAGATCAGCCTGCCGGTAGCCATGAACACAATGTCACCTTTGATGGTGGTAAACAGGGCACCCAGAAAGACAAGGCATGCGAAGATCAGGGCAGCTTTTTTTGTCCCGATCTTGTCGATAATAATGCCTCCGATCAAAACCATAAAGATGTTCGGAATACTATAAATCCCCTGAAGCAACCCAAGATTTTTATCAGTAAAATGAAGTTGTGTTTTCAAAACATCAGCCAGGGGGCTGATACAATCATAAATGTAATAATTGCCAAACATGGCCAGACTGATGAAGATCAACACAATCCATCGAAGTACTGCCGGCGGGTCTTTTTTCAGGTTTAGGGTCTGGTTCATAGGAATTTTATTGAAGAAATAATTAAATAATAGCGGCGGTAAAAGTAGCTTTTTTTACAATATCCGAAAGCATTACCTTTGTATTTTCAAATCCGTAAAACCTACTCCATGAAAACCAGGTTATTTCTCCTTGCTTCCATCGTTTTTCTGATTGGGTCTTCCGGATTGTCGGGCCAGGGGATTGCTCGCCGGATGTCACCTGTTGGGTCGTTGCAGATGGATCATGCTGGTTTTTATTTATCCTATCCGGCAAAGCCTGATCGTTCCGCCGCAACTCCCGATACAGGCACCTACATCATGGATTTTGAAAATGTACCGGATTTTTCTCTCGTTTTCAACAATTGGACGGTAAATGATGTCGACAAGCATGACACTTACGGTATCACCGGTTATTCATTTCTTCATCAGACCGGGCCCATGGCCTTCCTTTGTTTTAATCCTGCGCTGGTTGCTCCATCCATGGCCACAGATCAGGCAATTCAGCCTCATTCCGGAGCGCGGTTCGGTGCCTGTTTTTCATCCAACCCGCCATCAAACAACGATTGGTTCATCTCTCCACGGATTCAACTGGGCTCCAATGGCAGTTTCTCATTCTGGGTTAAATCGTACAATGACACCTATGGGCTGGACACCTATACGGTGGCTGTTTCAACAACAGATAACAACCCCGCGAGTTTTACTGTAATTTCCGGTGCCCAGCCATTGCAGACCACCACCACATGGGGCAAGAAGAATTTTTCACTTGCCAATTACAACAATCAGCAGGTGTACGTCGCCATAAACTGTACTTCCAATGACCATTTCCTGATGATGATTGATGATCTCGAAATCAGGCCACAGGCATCTTTATCCCTCACTGCCGATTTTTCAGGAGATAAAACTTCACTCCGGGCAGGCGAAACAGTTAATTTTTTAGACCAGTCTACAGGTGGGCCCGTTACCTGGTCATGGAAATTTACCGGAGGGATTCCTGCAACTTCCATCCTCCAGAACCCGACCGGGATCAGGTATAACACTCCCGGAAATTACCCGGTAAGCCTGAAGGTGAGCAATGGATCCGTCGGAGATTCCATTACTAAAACGGCCTATGTCAGTGTTTCCGACTATCCATCCTCCATTACCCTGGATTTTGAAGAGGTCATTGATTTTAATATGGTCTTCGACCCATGGATGGTGATCGATAAAAAGGGAGGGGCTACCTATGGAATTCAATCTGTGTTCTTTCCAAATAATTATCAACCAATGGCTTATATTTGTTTTAATCCGGCAAAAACAACTCCGCCGATGACAAATTTGCAAGCGCATTCCGGGCAGAAACTTGGCTGCAGTTTTTCATCAGCTCCGCCCAATAACCCGAATGATAAATGGCTGATCTCGCCAAAGCTCAGCCTCGGGATCAACCCGCAGGTTGAATTATGGGTCAAAACCTTTAACAACCAATTTGGAGATGAGCGTTTCAATGTTTCTGTTTCCACCACCGACCTGGCTTCTTCCAGTTTCATTCCGTTAACTCTTCAGCCTGAAGCTGCTCCTGTTGATTGGACGAAGAAGACATACAGCCTGCAGGATTATACCAACCAGGATATATATCTTGGCATCCAGTGCGTGACAAACGACGGGTTCATTTTTATGCTGGATGATATTTTCGTCACCTCCACTGTTGGTTTGAATGAGACCGGTCCACTGAGCCGCCTGGTCGTTTTTCCGAACCCGGCAACTGATTATTTGAACATTAATTGCCCGGTAAGCAGCCCGGTGCCGGTGAATATTGAAATGATCAGCATCCTGGGAGAAACTATTTCATCATGGAAGGAGGTCCCTGTTTCCGGAAAAGTGACCCTTGACATCCATGAGATTCCTCAGGGGGTTTACCTCCTTCGAATTTCCACGGAGAAGGATAAAGTGACGCGTAAAATTTCCGTTATCCATCCATAATTATCAGCGCATGAAATCACGGTTGAACGCCATCCTTTGTATGATTGCAATGGTTATCATTTCCTTGCCTGCGACGCTGTCGGCACAATTGAGTACAGGGGGTGTGCCATGCAGTTTTTCTTTATCCATCGCCCCTGACACGAACATTTATCGGGCTGATGAGCCCGTTTCGGTGGATAAATTGACAGTGGAGGATAATCAGTCGCCCGTACCCTACCGGTTTGCCGTTAACTTACCTGTTAATCTGGGGATTGAGCAAGGACAATGGCAAAGAACTGCCGGCGGAACCAAAGTCTGGCGGCTCAGCATTAAATCGCCGGGGGCACTTGGGCTGATCCTTTACTTTGATCGTTACCATGTTCCCGAAGGGGGCAAAGTATTTGTATATAATCCAAAACGGACACAACTTCTTGGCGCATTTACCTCAATAAATAACAACAATCTGTCAACTTTCGCCACAGGATTGATATACGGGGATGCGCTCACAATTGAATACAACGCTCCGGAAGATCTTTCCATGCCTGAGCTGCATATTTCAGAATTGGGTCATGCATACCGGGGGGTATCGGGCGATGACAGGACACCGGCCGGGTTTGGCAGCTCCGGACCCTGCGAAGTGAATGTAAATTGCACAGAAGGCACCAACTGGCAGAAGGAAATCCGCAGTGTGGCGCGGATCATGGTTAAACGGGGAAGTTCCTCCCTTTGGTGTACCGGGTCATTGGTCAACAATACACGGAATGATGGAAAACCTTACCTGATTACTGCTGACCATTGCGGCAAATCGGCTACTGCGACTGACTTAAGCCAATGGGTGTTTGCATTTAACTACCAGGGATCAGGCTGCAAGGATCCAGCGAACGAACCTCCACTGAAATCAATATCTGGAGCCACACTGATAGCCCATGGAGGTGATGCCGGTAACACCGGGTCTGATTTTTTCCTGGTGCTGTTATCTTCGGCAATCCCCGCTTCATACAACGTCTATTTCAATGGTTGGACTCGTGAAACCACCCCTGCAAGTGCTTCCGGTACCAGTATTCATCACCCACAGGGGGACATCAAAAAAATCTCTACCTATACCTCACTACTCACTCCATCGCACTGGGTTGGCAATCCGGCACTTTCACACTGGCGTGTTACCTGGACAGGAACCCCCAACGGGCACGGAACGACTGAAGGCGGTTCATCAGGCTCTCCTTTGTTCGACAGCCAGGGACGGTTGGTGGGAACCCTCACAGGCGGAGATTCATCATGTGATTCAATGTCTTTGAATTTGCCGGACTACTACGGCATGTTCTCTTACCATTGGGATCAGAACGGAACCGATTCAGCAAGCGTGCTAAAATACTGGCTTGATCCCAATAATACAGACGTCATGACACTGAATGGCTGGGCGTTATCTGTTCCGGAAACTGCACAAAACGATTGGTTGACTCTTTTCCCAAACCCGGTGATGGACAAGTTAAATATCGGCGTTTCATTGAGTTGCACAAAATTCCTTCAGGTAACCATTCATGACCTGTTTGGGAACAAACGTTACGAAATGAGATGGAATGGTACAATGACCCAGAACAGGCAGGTTGATCTGTCGGGATTTGCTGCAGGGATGTACCTTGTGACGATCGACGATGGTGACCGGTTTTTTGTCCGGAAAATAATAAAGCAATAGCGGAAAAGCCTGGAAAGACCATGGGAAGCAGCAAAATAAAGACCAGCAAAAAATAATGACGGAACTAAGCATGGATACAATCCTTGATACGATAACGATTCCGGATGATTTGGCGATAATTGCCCGGAAAGTGGGACTGCAGCAGCGAATTTCACCAGCCGAGGGAGTGGTTCTGTTCGAGAAAGGTGAACTGGGTTTCCTTGGGAAATTGGCCAATCTGGTACGGCAGGGTAAAAATGGGAACGACGTTTTTTTTATCAGGAATTTTCATATTGAACCAACCAATATTTGTGTCAATAAATGCAAGTTCTGTTCCTATTCGCATCATTTCAGCAATACAAAATGGGAATTGAGCGTTGAGGAGATCCTGCAAAAAGTGATGGCACAGGAAGACAATGTCACAGAACTGCACATCACCGGGGCAGTCCACCCCGACCGGGATATCTTTTATTATGGAGAATTGCTTCAAAAGATAAAAGGTGCCAGGGCAGGCCTCCATGTAAAAGCCTATTCAGCGGTTGAACTCGATTACATGTTTAAAAAATCACACATGGGTATCGAAGAAGGTCTCAGGTACCTAATTTCGTGTGGACTTGATTCCATCCCGGGTGGAGGTGCTGAAATCTTTGATGAAAACATTCGTAAAGATATCTGCGGTATGAAATCCACTTCCGGTGAATGGCTCCGGATACATGAAACGGCACATCAACTTGGCATACCGTCAAATGCCACCATCCTATATGGACATAAGGAGAATTACCTGCACCGGATCGACCACCTGGAAAGACTCAGACAGGTTCAGGACCGCACCCGCGGATTCAATGCATTCATTCCTTTGAAATTCAGAAACAACCAGAATGAGATGTCGGGTATTCCGGAGGTTTCAGTCATTGAGGACATGAAAATGTATGCCGTCTCACGCATCTATCTCGACAACTTCCCCCATCTCAAGGCATACTGGCCTGCAGTTGGCAAACGGCTTGCACAGGTATCCCTTTCTTTTGGCGTTGACGACCTGGATGGGACCATCAACGATTCAACCCGGATTTATTCACTGGCGGGTGCGGAGGACCAAAATCCCGTGATGACGGTATCGCAGATGATCAGCCTGATCACAGGAGCAAAACGAACCCCGGTCGAGAGGGACTCGAGATACAACAAGATAAATTGATTTACGATTTACGATTGGGAAATGACTTTTGAACAGATTTCAGCAATTCTGAAAACCAGGAAAGTCGGTATTGCCGGTTGCGGTGGGTTGGGTTCCAACTGTGCCGTGGCCCTTGCACGGGTTGGCCTTGGAACTTTGGTCATTGCCGACTTTGACAGGGTGAGCAAGAGCAATCTGAACCGGCAATATTATTTTCTTGACCAGGTCGGAATGAAAAAAACGGTGGCGTTGAAGGACAACATTGGCAGAATCAATCCGGATGTAAAGATCATTGCGCATGATATCCGGCTGGCACCTGAGAACATTGCTTCGGTTTTTACCGGGTGTGATGTGATTGTAGAAGCATTCGACCTTGCAGATCAGAAGGAGATGATCATCGAAACAGTTCTTTCAGAAATGCCCTTCGTTCCGCTGGTTATTGGCCTGGGAATGGCCGGATGGGGCAAGAACAACACCCTTCATTGCCGCAAAGCAGATAACATTTATATTTGCGGTGATGAAATTTCTGAGATTGGCCAGGAACTGCCGCCCATCGCACCTCGGGTTGGAATGGTTGCAAACATGCAGGCAAATGTGGTGATGGAAATCCTGTTAAATGGTGAAATAGCGTAATGATGAAAATATGAAAATTTTGTTAAACAATAACCGGGAAGAATTTGCAGGGGATGAGATGACCGTAACAGATCTTCTCCGGCTGAAAAATTTCACTTTTAAGATGCTGGTCATCAAGATCAATGGTATCCTTATAAAAAAGACAGGGTACGACATCGCGCTGATCAAAGAAGGAGATGAAGTTCACGTGCTTCATCTTATTTCAGGGGGTTAGTTTTACCTTCCAGACCCCGACTCATGTCATGCGTCACGTATTACACCACCTCAGCCACAACAAACGTACTGCCGCCCACAAAAACCAGCTCTTTTTCACTTGCTGAAAATTGAGCTGCCTTCAAGGCTTCCTTTACCGACGGATAAAATGCACCGTGTAAACCTGCTGCGTTAGCTTGTTGCTGCAATTCACCTGCATCGAGGCCGCGGGGAATATCGGGTTTGCAGAAATAGTACGTTGCTGTGCGCGGCAATAAGCCGAGAATAGGGGGAAGGTGTTTATCATTTACAACGCCAAATACGAAATGAAGGTGACTATGTGGTGTTGATGCAATTTGCCGGAGAACCTCCAGTAGTCCGCCTTCATTGTGCCCGGTATCGCAAATGGTCAGTGGATTCCGGTTCAGAATTTGCCAGCGGCCTTTCAGGCTTGTATTTTTAATGGTGTCCTGAATACCCTTCCTGATTAACCCAGGTGTTAACGAAAACCGCTGTTCGATAAGCTGATCACACACACCCAGGACGGTCAGAATATTTTTTCGCTGGTACGATCCGGATAATGGGGATATAAGTTGATTCAAATAGGGTACGCCATCGCGGGAAATATCCATCAAAAGCCTGGTGGCACCTTTGCCTTTCAAAATAAAATTACCTGCGTGAAAGTGTTGATCAGCCCAGAGGATATCTGAATTGCATTCAATGGCCTTTTGTTGGAACACTGTTCGAACCTCTTCCTGGGTTTCCCCGATCACAACCGGAATGCCTGGTTTGATGATGCCTGCTTTTTCGGATGCGATCTTTTCCAGTGTATCACCCAAAAACTGCATATGGTCAAAACTCACATTGGTTATAACCGATAGCACAGGGGTTAAGATGTTGGTTGAATCCAGTCTTCCGCCTAAACCAACTTCAACAACGGCTATATCAACCTGTTGTTCCCGGAAGTATTCGAATGCCATGCCGACGGTGAGTTCAAAAAACGAGGGTTTAAAAGGTTCAAATTGTTTCCTGTATTTTTGAACAAAAGAACCTACATATTTTTTGGAAACCATTTTTCCGTTGACACGGATCCGCTCGCGAAAATCTTTCAGGTGCGGGGAAGTGTAAAGCCCTGTGCGAAATCCTGCCGTTTGAAGAATGGACGCAAGCATGTGGGAAACAGAACCTTTGCCGTTCGTCCCGGTTACATGGATCGACCTGAAGGAATGTTGCGGGTTGTCAAGCAGTTCGCAAAGTGCGATGGTGTTGTCCAGGTTCGCTTTGTATGCCTGGGCGCCTACCCGGTGATACATCGGCAGCTTGGCATACAGATAATCAAGGGTTTGTTTATAAGTCATTTAAGAAACAGCGCCAGAATTCCAACCATGATGCCGGTCTGCCCTGCCCAGAAAATAAACATCCATTTGATGATTTCGGACTTGGTTTTCTCGATTTTGACATCTAATTTATAGATATCCTGCTTTGATGCAAGATCATCTTTTTTGCTTTTAAAAGCTTCCTCAACCTTGTTTTCAACAAATTCAACCAAACTTGTGCCTCTTGTTCCCCTATTTTTGTCTTTGGGATGTTGTACAAATCCAATGTTGTGACGGTCATATCGTACTTTCTTGCCATACTGATATGTGTTTCATCCGGTTTACTCTCCAAAGGTACTATAAAAACGAGGAAAAGTGATCAACAATTCAATAAATGGCACCGCCGGATGAATCTTTTGCAGCGCCGGTCACGCTACTCAGGCAATTAATTTCATTACGCCAGCGCAATACGCCGAGGAAGGCGAAAATCAAGGCTTCTTTGAAGTTGATGGTCAGTGCATCCGGAATGATGATTTCAGGAAGGGCATGATGGCGGATCCGATTGATGAGGTGCCTGTTGAAAGCACCTCCGCCGGTGATGAGCATTTTCGTATCTCTTTTTAAGCCAGCAGATGCGGCTATCTGTATGGCAATATGCTCACAGAAGGTGGCGAGCAGGTCAACAGTTGGCAGACCGGAATCCTGAAGAACCGGCAAGATATACTGAACCACCCATTCCCTGCCGAGTGATTTTGGGAATTTCAATGAATAAAACGGCAGGGTGTTGAGCGTTTCGAGCAAAGCTTTGTCAACAAAGCCGCTTGCTGCCATTGTTCCGTCAGGATCATAATCGTGGCCGGCTTGCATTGCAAGCTGGTTCAAAACAATGTTGGCAGGGCAAACATCCCAGGCAACCCTTTTTGCCCCGGTTTGAAACGAAATATTCGCAAATCCGCCGATATTCAGGCAAAAGTCATATTCATGAAAAAGCAACGCATCGCCAATGGGAACAAGCGGGGCGCCCTGTCCGCCCAAAGCGACATCGTGTGAACGGAAATCACAAACCACACGCAGACCGGTTTCAGCGGCAATGGCTGATCCACGGCCGATTTGACTCGTGATTTTTTTCCCGGGCTGGTGAAAAATGGTATGACCGTGCGACGCAATGAAATCGGGAATAAGATTGTTCCTTTCAATGAAACTCCGGGTCAATCGTCCCAACAAGTGCCCGTATTCAATATCCGTGGAAACAAAATCCAGCGCCGATCCCGACTCCAGGGTCGAAAGCAATCCCTTCCAGCGATCATTGTACGGAATTGTTTCAGCACAGTGAATTTGATAGGTCCACCAATTTTCATCCCTGCTGAACTCGCAGAAAGCGAGATCAAGCCCGTCAAGACTGGTTCCCGACATTAATCCGATCACCTGGTATTTCACCGGAAATTATTTAAAATTAAATAACAAAAGACAACATACTATAATTCACCTGCCAGGATCTCAAGCCGGATACCTCTTGAACCCTTGATCAGGATGGTTGCATTTTCAGTTTTATGATGCTCAAACCACATTTTAGCCAGTTCGCTATCCTGAAAACAGGTGTTTTCAAGTTTCGAATTCAGTCGTGTGAAAATGGGTCCTACAAGGTAAACATGATGAAAATGCAGATCATTGATCCGGTCAAGGATAGCCTGGTGTTCCAGATCCGATTCTTTGCCCAGTTCAAGCATATCGCCAAGAATTACTGTTTTTTCAGGATAGTCAGACGAGGCAAAAGTTTCGATTGCAGCCGACATGCTGCTTGGATTGGCGTTATATGCATCCAGGATAAGGAGGTTATGCCTTGTTTTGGTGATTTGTGAACGATTGTTGCCAGGCTGATATTCTTCAATGGCCGATTTTATTGCCTCCGCCGCAACGTTGAAATGGTGTCCGATACAGGCTGCAGCGAGGATGTTGCCGGCGTTGTAAAGGCCGTACAGTTTCGATTCAATGCGGTATCCTGCGCATCCTGCAGGGAGAAGGTCCACGGTCACGAAAGGATCTGCAGATAGGTTCATTGCAGCGAGACCGGCTTGAGCACTGCCATAGGTAATTGCTGTCAGTCCGGTGGAGTGATTCGTAAGAACCGGATCCTCATTGTTCATGAAAATTTTTCCACCATGTGCCCCGATGAAGCGGTAGAGCTCAGTTTTTGTTCTGACAACACCATCGTAACTGCCAAAACCCTCGAGGTGGGCCTTGCCGATGTTGGTGATGAGGCCATAATTCGGTTGAGCGATGTTGCAAAGAAAATCAATCTCACCCGGATGATTTGCGCCCATTTCGATGATGGCAAGTTCTGTTTCACCGGTCAAACGAAGCAGTGTAAGCGGCACCCCGATGTGGTTATTGAGGTTGCCCTTCGTTGCCAGGACATGATACTTTTTTGAAAGCACGGAGTAAATAAGCTCCTTGGTCGTTGTTTTCCCGTTTGTTCCTGTAATGGCAACCACCGGGATGCTGAATTGCAGGCGATGGTGCCTGGATAAAGCCTGCATGGTGGAAAGCACGTCATCGACCAGAATATATGATTTGTTGACGGCCTGCCTGGCATCATCGACAACGGCGTATGCAGCTCCCGCCTCAAGTGCCTGGCGGGCAAATTCATTGCCATCGAAAGCATCACCGCGTAAGGCAAAGAACAGGGATCCGGGCTGAATCCGGCGACTGTCGGTAGAAATCACCGGGTGTTCAAGAAAAAGCGCGTATAGGTCTTTGAGTTGCTGGTCCATATAAATACAACCCCGTCTCTTTTGCGAAACGGGGTTTTCCATTTGTTACAACTTATATTATCTTCCGGCAATAGAGCCTCCGACACGGGTCATGGCGCACCGAAAACCAATGGCATCAGATGCCTCGTTTTCGTCAAGGTATCTGCGAGTGCCCGGGCTCAGGTAATATGCCTGGTCTCTCCAGCTTCCTCCTTTATAAACGCGTGCATGGTCGGTGATCAGTGAGCTGATGCCATACTGGTACATCAGGTTGGTGGAAGAGGTGTCTTTGGCGCCTTCTTTCCATACATTGTTGTCAATGCTCGACGCATAATCTCCATCGAGGTAGTTGATATTGTCGGCCTGGCGGTAATTCTTGCGGTTCATTGCTTCAGCCGTGGTGATGTCGCGGTATTTCATATGTCCCAGGCTGTCTTTTTCAGCAAGGAACCCTTCGGCATCGCGAACGGGGGTTTTAAACACATTTCCACGGAAGGGGCGAAGATCAGAAACTTCCATTGAGTTTAACGGGCGGTACACATCCAATACCCATTCACTCACATTACCAGCCATGTTATAAAGCCCATAATCGTTTGGGAAGTATGAGCCACAGGCTGCAGGACCGTCGGCGCCGTCGTTCAGGTTGCCGGCCACACCCATATAGTCGCCTTTTCCGCGTTTGAAGTTATCCATGAATCCTCCGTAATACCTTGATTCGTTGGTGCGCACATAATTGCCGTTCCAGGGATAATTTTTCCGTTCAACAACTCTTTCGTAGAGCGTGTTCCCAATGAGTCCAAGGGCCGCATATTCCCATTCGGCTTCTGTCGGAAGGCGGTACTTTGGTAAAAGAATGCCGTCTTCCTTTTTAACTTTCCGGGTACCGGTTCCATTTGGATTGAGATCGGGAAGCTGCTTGTCTGGAAGGCCTTCATACTGGCCGGCCAGGTATGCTTCGGTATTGAAATTGTTTTCATTTTTCTGGGCAGGGTCCATGGCAAGAATGCCTTTTTGAATGAGCAACATTTCATTCACCCGGTCGGTCCGCCACTGACAAAAGTCATTCGCCTGAACCCAGGAAACCCCGATTACAGGATAATCGCGGTAAGCCGGATGGCGGAAATAATCCTCCACAATGGGTTCATTGTAAGCCAGTTTTTGACGCCATACCAGCGAATCAGGCAATGCTTTGCGGTACACCCCGGGATAATCTGTGGCATAAACCCGGTTGAGCCAGTAAAGATATTCAAGGTAATCGAGGTTGCTCACTTCCGTTTCATCCATGTAAAAACTGGAAACAGAAACCCGGCGGGGGCTGTTGTTCCATTCGAACATTACATCGTCCTGGGTGCTCCCCATGGTGAAGGTTCCGCCTTCGATGAACACCAGGCCCGGCCCTGTGGGCTGATTTGTAAACTGGTGTTTTTCAAATCCCCCGTTTTTTGGATTGTTATATTCCCAGCCGGTAGAACGTGATACTTCTTTCTTACATCCGGAAGCCAGGAAAATGGTCGCCCCGAGAACGCTTAATTGGAAAAATCTGTTAATTTTCATCCGTTGAAAATTTTTGCAAACGTACGTGAATTACTCAAATTAAGCAACTAATTATCTAAGTAAACGCAGTTTTACGATGATCATTGTAAAAGAATTATGCAAAATTGCAACAGTATAACTAAAATCTTGGGCATTTTATTGCCCTGAGGTGTCTTCTTTTTTCCAGACATGGGAATTGCCATGAGGCAGAAACTTCATGTGCACCACCGGAAGCGCTCCTTAATGAACTGACGGTATAGTCATAACTGTATCCGATTCGTAAACTTTTGTAATGGAGACCGATCATCGGGATGACGGCATCGGCATTTTCGAAATTGTGACGGAACCATATACCTCCGATAAAGGGATCGACGGTAACGTACAACCCGATGTTGAGTTGATGAAATTGAAACTGCTGCTGGTATAAAATGTTGGGGGATATTGAAAATTCGCGATCTTCACCGGTACCGCCATTTTTGTGAAGGTTGATCACCGAACCAACATGAACGGTGTATTTCATAAAAAGCGGTGTGTTATTTGAGGCATAAAACCCAACGTCTGGCTGGGTGAGGTGATCCACAGCAATACCTCCGTAAATGAGATCATCGTACGCCAGGAAAATTCCGGTCGAGAAGTCAGGTACGCCTATGGTACTGTTATCTGGTGCTTTGTCCTTGGTGTAGGGATTGATATTCCCGTTAAGCGGGTCGATCTGATCTCCGAAAATCAGGTTCTCCCAGACAAGAGTTCTTTGATAATATCCAACCTTAAGCGCTCCGCTCGCCTGCAAATGTTCAGTGAGGTTGAATTTATAGGCATACATCAAACTGATGGCTGTTGTGTTGAGGTTCCCGTTCCCCGCCCTGTCAGCGGTAAGAATAATCCCGAGTCCGCCATGCAGAAAATTAACATATTGATCGTAGGATACATTATAGGTAATGAATGATTTTCCGATCCCCGGCCATTGATTGCGGTAGTTTGCATTCGCTTTGGGGCAAATGGTGACCCCGGCAAGAGCTGGGTTAAGATAAAGCGGATTGGCATAAAACTGAGAAAACTCAGGATCCTGGGCAAATACCTTCCCCAAAACCAGCGGAACGACAAACAATACGATTAAGAAAAACCGGCGCAGCATGATTGTTTTTGTTTCCTGATAAATAAGGATTACAATATTACAAAAATAATGAATATCCTAAATAAGCATTGACAATAATAACTACCATATAACGTTAAAAAAGATAACAATGATATAGTCTTATAAAATAATGGATACAAAAAAACACTTTTCGTTCCTGTTTCTTTTGGTTTTGATGGCTTTCACCCCTTTTATTGCTTTGAAAGCCAATGGTTCAGGCGCTATTTTCCATTACAGGATTTCATGGAACGCACCAAGGCTGATATCGGATGGTCATTCACCAATCGAAAAAATTTTATCATTTGAAGGGTCTGTCATGGCTGAGGATTATGGTGTTTTACCGGTATTCACAAAATCTTTTCCATTTGATCCAATGCATGATTCCCTTGTTGAAGTGATGATGAACAACCCGGTTTACGAACAGGTAAGTGACGAAAACCTGGAGATGGTGAAGGACCTGGATAAAATTTCGGCGGATATCAACATCGTTCACCTGTTATCGGTTGCCAGGAAGAAAACCTCGCTGGTGGTCCGGCTGCTCCCATTGCATCTGAACAATGCTACCGGAAAAATTGAGCGACTGGTTTCATTCGGTCTTGATATTCATACTGTTGTGAAAAAAAACCAGGCTTTAGTCAAATCCGCTGTCTCTTACAGTCCAAATTCAGTGCTTGCCTCTGGGGCATGGTTTAAATTTTCGGTCGGTGCTGATGGAATTTACCGGCTTTCCTACAATGACCTGAAAAAAGCCGGCATTGATGTTGGCAGCATTGACCCACGGAATATCCGGATATATGGAAATGGGGGAGGCATGCTTCCCGAAGCGAATTCGGCTGCGCGCATCGACGATCTGATGGAGAATGCGATCTTCGTCTCCGGCGAGGCTGATGGTTCGTTTGATGCGGCAGATTACCTGCTGTTCTACGGGCAAGGACCCAACCGGTGGGATTACAACGCAACCGACCAGCTTTTCCACCTCAGGAAAAATATCTATTCTGATCACATGTATTATTTCCTTAATTTTGATAAAGGCCCGGGAAAGAGAATATCGGCAATACCCTCCACAACAGATTCACCTACCTTCCTTGCCAGCAAATTCGAGGATTTTGCTTCATATGAAATGGATGATGTCAACCTGATCAAATCAGGCCGTCAGTGGTGGGACCACCAGTATTTCGATGTAACCACCACACGCAACTACTCCTTCAACTTTCCTGGTATTGATGCGCTGAGCCCTGTTTCGGTGCTTGCATACGTGGCTGCGCGTTCCATTGGCACCAGCACCTCTTTTAATATTTCGGCACAGGGAAATGCCCTGATGACCATTTACATTCCACCAATTTCAGGTGTTTTTGATGATGATTTTGCGAAGGCGAAAACAGGCCTGGCCACATTTGCAACTTCAAATCCTGTCATTGACCTGAAACTTACTTTTAATAAAAGTTCATCAAGTTCGGTGGGTTACCTGAATTATCTTGAGTTAAATGCCTTGCGTTCTATTGCCATGAACGGATCTCAGTTGGCTTTCCGCTCAGTTGCCGGAACCGGGCCAGGCAAAGTAACTGAATTCACGCTGAACGGTAATGGTTATAATGTTCAGATATGGGATATCACCCATGCTGGCAGCATCGGGCGCATTGAGACAAGCCAGAACGGAAGTAATTATGTGTTCAGGGTGCCAACAGATACCCTCCGGGAATTTATGGCATTTGATGGTGGTGTCATTAACAATACTCCCGAATTCATTGGCAAAGTTGAAAATCAGGATCTTCATGGTGCGGAAACGGCTGATTATCTTATCATCTGCCATCCGGCTTTTCTTAGTGAAGCTGAACGGCTGGCAGCCTTTCATGTGGCAAACAGCGGCATGTCGGTGTTTATCACAACTCCCGATAAAATTTACAACGAATTTTCCTCGGGGGCCCAGGACATCACTGCCATCCGCGACTTTGTCAGGATGATGTACAACAAGGCACAACCCGGAAAAGAACCCAGGTATCTCCTGCTGTTTGGCGATGCATCCTACGATTTCAAGGACAGAACACAAAACAATACCAATTTTGTGCCTTCCTTTGAATCTGTGGAATCCCTCTCACCGGTTTCCTCTTTTGTATCAGATGATTATTTCGGGTTGCTTGATGCCAATGAAGGACAATCGGCCAATGGCGACCTCGACATTGGCATCGGCCGGTTCCCGGTTGACAACATTGAGCAGGCAAGGGCTTCGGTCGACAAAGTAATCCATTACTGTTCACAAAGTGAAGCTGTTAAAAATGACTGGCGCAACGTAGTGACTTTCGTCAGCGATGACCAGAATGAAGGCGGGAACCTGTTTATTGAAGATTCTGAAGACCTTGCGAACCTTGTCGAAACTTCTTATAAAAAATACAACGTTGATAAAATATATTCCGATGCCTATCCCATAGTTTCCACCTCGGGTGGGGCACGGTACCCCGATGTGAACGAAGTGATCAACAAAAGGGTCGAAAAAGGCGCACTGATCATGAACTATGTGGGCCATGGCGGAGAGGTAGGATGGGCACATGAGCGAATATTGGAAGTACCAGACATCAATAACTGGCGTAATTTCAACAGCCTGCCTGTTTTTGTGACCGCGACATGCGAATTCAGCCGGTTCGATGATCCGGAGCGTGCTTCCGCAGGTGAATATGTCTTTTTAAACAGCCAGGGGGGAGGTGTTGCACTCTTTACGACCACCCGGCTTACTTTTGCCGGAACAAACAAGTCGTTGCTGGTCAATTTCTATAACAACGTTTTTAAAAAATATTCCGGCAGCTACCTTAAACTTGGAGATTTACTGAGGGTTGCAAAAAAAGACATGGGTAATTCCCCGAACATTCATGCTTTTGTTTTACTGGGCGATCCGGCCATGCAGATGGCCTACCCCGACCTGAATGTCGTAACCACCTCCATCAATGCCCACAACCCATCTTCGGTGCCTGATACCCTGACGGCACTGTCGGTTGTTACCATTACCGGTGAGGTTCGGGATGCCTTTGGACAGAAAGATACCAGCTTTATTGGAACCGTCGTCCCCACCGTATTTGATAAATCATCTGAAATCTGGACAAAGGCCAATGCCGGCGAAGGCCCACCGGTTCAGTACTTCCTGCGAAAGAATGCGGTATATCACGGGAAAGTGGCTGTGACGAACGGCTCATTTTCTTTCTCGTTTATTGTTCCCAAAGATATTGCCTATGAATTTGGTGTTGGCAAGATCAGTTATTATGCCTTTAATCCCGAAACCGACGCCAACGGGTATGATTACAATATCCAGGTGGGAGGATACAACAAGCAGGCACCTGCGGATGAACAGGGACCTGAATTAGCGCTCTTTATGAATAACCATCAGTTCCGGTCAGGCGGGATTACCGATCAGAATCCGGTTCTTTTGGCAGATGTGAGCGATTCATCCGGCATCAATGCGGTTGGGAATGGCATCGGCCATGATATTACCGCTGTGCTCGACGGCAAAACGACCACGCCAATGATCCTCAATGACTACTACGTTACGGATATGAACACCTTTAAAAGCGGTGAAATAAAATACCAGCTCAGTTCACTCAGCGATGGCCCGCATCAGATAACCGTGAAAGTCTGGGATGTTTACAACAACTCTACCGACGCCAGCATCGATTTTGTGGTTGTTTCTTCAGCTGAATTTGCCTTAAAGCACCTGGTGGCTTATCCAAATCCCATGATTGACCACACCACGTTTGCCTGGGAAACAAACCAGGTGGACCAGCCGCTTGAAGCTGAGATACGGATTTTTACCATCAACGGGCGACTGGTGAAAACCTTGCGGCAAAACTTCTATTCGCAAGGCTTCCGCGATGCATCCATCCAATGGGACGGAACGCAGGACAATGGCGCGAAAATCAGTTCCGGGATGTATGTTTACAAGGTCCAACTGATGATACCGAATGGTACCACCGAGCAACAAACCTCGAAGTTGGTGGTTATCCGTTAAATACGTACATTTGCAAACCATGCTGCCATTCTTGCGAAAACAAATACAGATTTTCATTGTATTCCTTCTGCCGCTTATTGTTTCAGGGGCAATACCCCATGCCGATTCTTCGGTGCTTGCAAGAGGCAAATGGTATAAACTTGCAGTCACACACACCGGGATCCACAAGATAACCTGGGATAATTTAAAGACTTTAGGGATTGATCCGTCCACTGTTGATGATGCCAGGATCCGATTATTCGGAAATGGCTCGGGGATGCTGCCGGAAGTAAATTCCGCAACCCGCATTGATGATTTGCGTGAGATTTCCGTTCAGGTTGAAGATGGCGGCGATGGCCGCTTTGATGCAACAGATTATATCCTTTTCTATGGTGAAGGTGCCGATAAATGGAAATATGACCCGTTGAACCGCTTCTATAGCCGCCAGCGAAACCTTTATTCCGATTCTACTTATTACTTCCTGAATTTCGACCAGCGTGAAGGCAGACGTGTGCAGCCGATGCCTGGCATCTCAGAAAACCCCAACAACTTCTCATCGAGATACGACGATTTTATGTCCCATGAACTTGACCAGCAGAACCTGATCAGGTCGGGGCGGGAATGGTTCGGTGAAACGTTTGATAACCTTAAAAGTGAATGGATTTTCCCCTTTTTGATCCCGGGTATCGATTCAATGTCAAATGTAAGGATCAAATGGTATGTTGCCGCCAACTCCCCGGCAAACAGTTATTTCTATCTCTCCCAGTCAGGACGCATTGTTGATTCATTGATGATCGATTCCACCGATCCAAGGGTGTTTACGCTTGCCGGCAGGTCAAAATCAAAACTCACAACAGTTTCCTCCCCGGTTTCCGATCAAACAATAACCCTTTCCTACAACATGCCTACTTCCAATTCAAAAGGATGGCTTAACTACCTGGAATTAACCTGCCGGCGCCACCTTTCATGGTATGGCCCCCAGATGTCGTTCAGGGATGTGCAAACCATTGGCCCGGGAAAGACCACTGAATTTTCGATGAAAAATGCCAATGCAGATGTAAAAGTCTGGGATGTTTCAAATCCTTCCGCGATCATGGCCGTCAAAACGACCCTGGAAGAGGGGACCCTCCGGTTTAAGCGTACTACAGATTCCCTTCATGAATTCATTGCCTTCGATGGTTCTTTTGTTTACCCGGTTACCTGTGCCGGTGAAGTGAAAAATCAAAACATCCATTCCACTGCTCCGGTCACCCTTGTTATTGTCACAAATCCAATATTCCTCGCACAGGCGGAGCAGCTGGGCGAATTTCACCGTCAGCACAACGGACTCACCGTGCAGGTTGTGACCACTGCCCAGGTTTACAATGAGTTTTCATGCGGCCAGCCTGATCCTACAGCCATCCGCGATTACATGAAAATGCTATACGATCGGGCACAAACTGGTAACCAACCGAAGTATTTACTGCTTTTCGGCGATGGGTCTTATGACCCTAAAAATCGCATCCCGGGGAATAACAACCTTATACCTACCTTCCAGTCATTTGAATCACTGAATTCGACTTCCACTTATGTCACCGACGACTACTTCGGGATCATGGCTGACAATGCCGGCATGGAAGCAAACGGCGCCATCAATATCGGCATAGGAAGGTTTCCTGTTTCAACCACTGCAGAAGCTCAAAACATGGTTGATAAAATTTTAAGCTATTCCTCGACCTCTTCCCTGTTCAGGACTGATTGGCGGAATACACTCACATTCGTGGCGGATGATGAAAACGGGAACCTGCACTTGCACCAGGCGGAAGATATGGTTGCTATGGTTGGTCCTAAATATCCGGTATTCAATTTGAATAAAATTTATTTCGATGCGTATAAATTGATCGAAATTCCTGGTGGAACCCGTTTCCCTGATGCCAACCGGGCCCTTGTGGATGCAGTAAATAAAGGGTCGCTGGTGGTTAATTATACGGGGCATGGAGGCGAAACCGGTTGGGCGGTTGAACAGGTGCTGACCATCCCCGATATCCTGTCGTGGAAAAACAAGTATAAACTCCCGGTTTTTGTGACCGCAACCTGTGAATTCAGCAGGTTCGACAATCCTGAGCGGTTTACGGCCGGTGAAATGCTGATCCTTCAGCCGGAAGGAGGTGCCATTGCACTATACTCGACGACCCGCCTCGCTTATGCTACAACGAATATTCTGTTGAATACAAGTTTTTTTGAACATTTCATGGACAAAGGAACAGATGGGAAATATATCAAGATGGGTGATCTGATCCGGTTGTCGAAAAACGATAACAACAACAATCCCCAGCTTCGCAACTTTGTTTTGCTGGGAGACCCTGCCCAGAATATAGCATTCCCTGCCTATAATGTTGCAACACTTTCCATCAATGGCCAGTCCGGACAGCCTGTTACGGTGAAGGGAATGTCGACGGTGATCGTTAAAGGGCAAATTGAAGACGGAGCAGGGCAAAAAGTAACCTCGTTCAATGGCGTAGTGAATTGTAAGGTATATGATAAACCCGTTACCAATACGACCCTGGGAAACCGCCCGGGTACGGATGGTTCCTATCCGGAGAATTTTACCATACAGAACAGCGTGCTTTTTAAGGGTGATGTCCCTGTATCATCGGGAGATTTCCAACTCTCGTTTGTTGTGCCCAGGAACATCTCACTGCAGTTTGGAAACGGGAAACTCAGCTATTTTGCCTCCAATGAAAATTTGGAAGCGGCGGGATATTCTGACCAGATCATCATCGGAGGACGGGATGAATCGATAAATCCGGTAAACCAGGGCCCCGCAATCAACCTCTACATGGATGACCGGTCCTTTGTGAACGGCGGAAAAACCGGCAGTGCTGCCATCTTACTGGTGGATCTTTATGATACAAATGGAATAAACAGCCTTGGATTGGGCATCGGTCACGAGATTGAAGCGGTGCTGGATAACAACCGAGCCAACGCAATGGTTCTGAATGATTATTACGCTCCTGCGTTTAATTCCTGCACCCGCGGAACCGTGGCTTACCCCCTCGATGGTCTTACTCCTGGTACACATACGCTGAGCTTGAAGGCCTGGGATCTGTTTGATAACTCATCCATTCGTGAGATCCGGTTCTATGTTTCCAGTCACCCGGGTTTGACAGTGAAGAATGTGATGACCGCACCCAACCCCCTGGTTGACCATACCAACTTCGTGTTTCAGCCACAACTTTTTGACAGCGGAGGACTGGATGTGCAGATAAATATTTATAACCTGAAAGGGATCCAGGTGTGTTCTTTGGCAAAAAGCTACACCGGAACTTTGGCATCATCACCAAATATTCCCTGGGATGGCACCGATTCTAACGGAAATAAACTCCCCAACGGGCTCTATCCCTATAAAATTATTTTTAAAGCAAAGAATGGATCCTATTCAGAGACAACTCAAAAGTTGATGATTACAAGATAATGATTTACCCCTATCCCTGAGCGGGAAGGGAAATTTGTCCCTTCCTTGTTGGGGATGGATTTAGGATGGGGTTTTCGATGGATTTAGGATATTGACTCATCTAATTTCAGATTGAAGCAATATCTGAAAAGTAAAAGCGTTAATTTTGCTGCCTTTTAATAATTATTACATATTTTAGATTTTAACAGATGAAGATCAGATTATTTTTTATCATTTTATGCGCGTTGGCAATATCCAGGACCTTTGGGCAAGACACAGAACCAGATGACGGCAGCCGGGTCATTTCTACCGCGGTTCCTTTTTTAACCATTTCCCCTGATGCGCGATCAGGCGGCATGGGTGACGTAGGAGCCGCCACGACACCCGATACCTATTCCATGTTCTGGAATCCTGCAAAATATGCTTTTATTGATAAAACCTTCGGTTTTGGAATAGGGTATGTTCCCTGGTTGCGCAGTCTGGTCAACGATATCGGGCTGGCTTCGGTGGTTGGCTTCGGAAAGATAGGCGACAAACAAGCCATCGCTGCCTCTCTGCGCTTTTTCTCCATGGGATCTGTGATGTTCACCGACAATGACGGAAATGAACTTGGTGAAGTAAAACCCAATGAATGGGCCATTGATGCAACCTATGCACGTAAATTCTCCCGTGAATTTTCCGGTGCAGTGGCGGGACGGTTCATCTATTCCAACCTTGTTCCGGTCGATCTCGCAAACCTGAGTGTTCAACCAGGAATGTCAGCTGCTGCCGACGTGGCAATGTATTATCATCATGAAATGGAAATAAAAGGCCTTTCAAACGCTTCTGTCGACTTTGGATTGGATATCTCCAACATCGGGGTTAAAATGTCATACAGCAGTACTTCCACCGTGCGTGATTTTATTCCCACTACGCTGCGCCTGGGCCCCTCGTTCACCATGGATATTGATGATTATAACCGGATCTCCATTTCACTCGACCTGGCAAAACTGCTGGTCCCGACGCCACCGGTTTATCTGAAAGATCACACAGGAAGTGCCGACAGTACGGATGCAAATGGCAAGCGGGTGATTTACAAAGGGATGGATCCGGATGTCTCTGTCGTCAAGGGCATGATCCAGTCATTTTACGATGCACCCTATGGCTTCAAGGAAGAGATACAGGAAATAAACCTCTCCGTGGCTGCCGAGTATTGGTACAATAAACTGTTTTCAGTCCGTGCGGGTTATTTTTATGAATCAAAATACAAGGGCGGCAGGCAATTTTTCACCCTGGGCGCCGGCCTGCGCTACAATGTGTTTGGTCTCGATTTCTCCTACCTGATCCCGATCAAGAACAACAACCCGCTGCAACATACCCTGCAATTTACCCTGCTCTTTAACTTCGACAATACTAAAAAAGCAGAGAAAGCGGCTGGGACAAACTAATTTCACTATTTATGATTCGTATCGGTTTCGGCTTCGATACACACAAACTGGATTACAACCGCGACTTCTGGCTTGGTGGTGTTTTAATTCCGCATGACAAAGGAACAACCGGACATTCAGATGCGGATACGCTGGTTCACGCCATCATTGATGCATTGTTGGGTGCAGCCGGATTGCGGGACATAGGCAGCCAGTTTCCTGATACTTCTCCTGAATTCAAAGGGATCGACAGCAGGAACCTGCTGGCACGGACCATGGAAATGATCGGTGCCAAAGGATTTGCGATTGTCAATATTGACAGCACCATTGTCATTCAGACCCCCAGGATCAGTACCCACATCCCTTCCATGATTGAAGCCCTGGCAGCGGTGATGAATATAGGCACTGAACAGATTTCCATCAAAGCCAAAACCAGTGAAAAACTTGGCTTCATCGGCCGCGAAGAGGGAATCTCAGCATACGCGGTGGCACTTTTACAAAAGGGAGAATCTTAACAATTTACGATTTACGAATTGTCCACCAACTTACCAACTTACCAACTTACCAGCTTACCAGCTTACCAGCTTACCAACTTACCAACTTACCATCTTCCTAACTCCCCATAAACCCTTACCACAAAATCATCCACCAGCATCGGTTTCTTCCCGGTATTCCAGATATATACCTTGAGAATTTTGTCAGGATCCGAAATCGCTGGCAACATCAGTGAAAATTTGCATTTCCGCCAGGATGAACAATGGTCAACGGGGATATCATTCAGCCGGAATCCCTGCCACCAGTTCTCTCCCGGGTGGATTGAATCCATGCTCAATACTACCAAAGCATGATTGCCGGCACCGGAAAGACTATCCCTGACCATCAATTCTCCGGTTAAAAAACAAGAAGCGGGTAATTTGCACAATTGGCCGGCTTGAATGGCAATTCCCGGACTATACGGATGCACTGAGTCAAGATATCCGGCATGGTTCCCTGAGTAAGCATGGTCTGTTTGAACAATTGAATTACTCGTCCAGCCTGCCACAGGATTTTCAAAATCATTGAAAAACTGCCTCACCGGGCGATGCAAATTGATGGTGAAACCGGCAATCTCCTCATTGCCGCCCAGGCAGTTGACAACTGAAGAATCAGTCCTCATGAAGATATATTTATATTTTGTGGCGTTCATGCTGTTGGGTTGTATCACCAAATGGGTATACTGCCAGGTTTGAACAAGGTTAACAAACACAAACAGTGTTAGCAAAACAATTACGAGAACCTCGCCCAATCGTGTACGGCACATGTTTATCAGCAGTCCGAGCAAGAGGGCGAACACACCATAATAATCTATAAATGCACGAAGGCCGAACCCGTCGCCATAATACCAGTTCCACCAGCTTGAAACAACATAGGTACTTACAATAAGGAATCCGGCCAGGCTGATAAACTGGAGCCTTTTCCTGGCAATCAGCGGCAGCAATCCAAACAAGGCCACCAGGAGCAGGGGCGTGTATACGAATAACCCTTTGCGAAAGCTGAAAAGCACATTCATGATTTCGGGGCTCCTGAAATGAAATCCTTCATCACGGTAGGACCACACAAAAAACCGGCCTGTCTGGATGTACCACAAAACGCCCTGTATCGAAAGGATGAACAAACATATCACGAGGAGTAAAAAAATGGCACGTTTATTTGCAGGTGCCATTTTGAAAAACCGTTGTAACCCATTCCCGTCTCTTGCCATGAACGGAATCAACAGCAAAACAACTGCATTTGAAGGCCTGATCAGGCATGTCAAGCCAAGAAATAAACCCATCCATGCTGCTGTTTTAATATTCCATTCCTGAATAGCCCTGGAGGTATACCACAGGAAGCCGTTCATGGCGAAGAAAGAAAACACATGCGACATGGTTGGTTGCCACATACTGTAATAAAAAAGGTTGGTGCCAAAAAGGATGGCGATCAGCGTCAACGAAACTGCCTTGTTGCTGATCTGCTGGCTTTTCAGGACGCGATTCAGAAAAATGAGGCCGAGAAATAAGTATAACAAAGCACCCAGTCCTGTAAATACCTGGAAAAAAAAGGAATATCCGTTGATGTCAGCCCCAACAAAGTATGTCAACAGTGTGGCAAGTAAAAAAAACGGTGAAAGCAACAAGGCTTCGCCCGCAAAATATTTATTAAGCGTCTTGTCACCAGATTTTACAAGATATCCGGGCCGGTAATGCGCATACCCAAGCATCCTGGCCTCCCTTTCTGCCATTTTGGCAAACGTCGGATCATGATCAATCAACAAGGCAGGCAAATAGGCATAATAACCGCGCCCATCGCTGGTAATGATGTGTTTCCAACCGGGTGGCCCATCGTTGAATACCCTCATGCTGAAAAAGAAAGCCAGCATGATGCTGAACATGCAGAAAAGAACAATACGCTGGCTGTTGCTATGATCCATATACCGTAATTCATTTTCCTCTTCAAATTTAACGAGTTTCCCATTTGGTATTATAATATATTTTACGTACTTTTGCAGTCCTTTTTAAAAAACTATAAATTAATTAAAATCAACGAGAAATGTTAAAACAGTACGAAACCGTTTTCATTATGACTCCCGTTTTGTCTGATGAACAGATGAAGGAAACGGTAGAAAAGTATCAGAAATTCCTCGTCAGCAAAGG
>Ga0114951_10000058_pt1 | contig 141726 bp, 146 predicted proteins | sample AM7aDNAmetaG_FD_88677 | JGI IMG/M metagenome (GOLD analysis project Ga0114951, IMG submission 88677) | Freshwater microbial communities from Finland to study Microbial Dark Matter (Phase II) - AM7a DNA metaG | ecosystem: Environmental > Aquatic > Freshwater > Lake | place: Finland: Lake... | reverse complement strand
GCATCTTGGATTTTGACATACAACATCAACTTTGCTTCTCGGCCTGCCTTTGGGCATGTAATCACCGAGAACATCAAATAGCACACAGAATATAAAAGGTATTCTATATTAGGACATTACCGAAAAATCACTTGACCCGCCGCCCACCCGTTATTCTGCACGATACGAATGCCCTCAGCCGCCATTGCATCCTTGACTCCGTGGGCAACCCGCTTCGCAACCTTGAACAGATAGGCGGCTTCATCCTCCGAAATCTCATAGATATTCTCATAATGTTTTTTTGGAACAACAAGAGTATGTCCCTCGTTGACTGGGCGGTTACTCAAAAAAGCCACAACTTGCTCATCCTCATAGACTACACTTGCGGGCAATTCTTTACGGATTATCTGGCAGAACACGCATTCAGACATAGCAGTCATACCTTTCAGCGGTTTGTTGGTAGGATATAGCTTTAATAGAATTTCGTGTGTCAATAATACTTTATGGATACTTTAGTCGATGACATAGGCAGTTTTCCGTTGCCACAGGGAATTGGAAGGGAAACCTACAGCAGAGCGTATGAACAGGCAAGAGAAGCAATATTCAAGGGCAAAGACCCCGCAAAAGACGAGTTTACCCAGAAAAACTTCTGCCAAGTAATCGTTGATTCCTTCCGCAAAAAGGTTGCCTCAGGCTTAGACGTAATAAATTTTCCACAGCACTACAGCGGAATCAAACAGGTCGGCGACGCCATCCACGCAGCTATGGCGAAGGGCTCATTTGTCGTGGACCAAGAGAGAGCGTTTCTCCCAGAAATATACGTCCTAAACCAAGAAGCCAAACATCTCAGTGAAGAATTCGAAAAAAAAATCCAGCTGCGTGTCTCAATTTTTGGTCCAATCGAGCAGTACTTAGCTGAAGTCGGAGCTACGGCTTACCCAGATGTACTGGATGGCTTTGCCCAAACCATAAATCGCTTCGCAAAAAACTCCATCTTAAATAACAAGTATATCGAAACCAAAGCGGTATCCATCGATGAACCCAGCCTCGGCCACAGCAGCTTCAATGGTACGCCAGAGTTGATCCGTGAAACCCTCGAAAAAGCCTACGATTTCCAAGGACCAACCAAACAGATTCACCTGCATTTCTCGTCAGGCATCCGAGATTTGCTGAGTTTGAAAGGTCTTGACGTGTTGTCGTTTGAGTATGCTGCTTCCCCAAAAAACATTGAATCCGTTTCCAAAAGCATGCTTGAAGAAGCCGACAAACAGATTCGCGTTGGCATAGCACGAACAGACATCGACGCGATTTGGGCTGAACTCTATGAGAAAGGCATCACTAAACCAACATCGGAGCAGGTAGTTGAGCCAGTAGAAATGATAAAGAAACGGTGCGAATTTGCCAAAGGAAAGTACGGCGAACGAATGACGTTTACGGGTCCTGACTGCGGACTCGGCGGATGGCCCAATCAGGAAACAGCCGCGTTATTGCTGGAGCGTACGGTGAAAGCGGTAAAATCAATTAAATTCTAATTTTTTTGAAACAAAAAAGTAAAGAAGAAAAAATCTTCTTATTCAGATGTGTCTTCGGATGGTGCAGTCGGTTGGGGTTCTTGCTTTGGCGTTGGTTTCTTCTTTGCAGCGAGAGCTTGTTGTGCATTGGTCAGGTCTTTGAAGCCGTAGGTTCCAATTGGAGGCCACCCAGCTTCAGGCATGGATGCAGGTATTAACATGATTGTGTTTGTTTGCGATTGCTGACCCAACTCATAGAGTATGTTCATCCACCTAAGCCGTAGACCGTCCGGGCTTGCTTCATACATTTTTGCTGCTTCAATCATCTTTGCTGATGCTTCGAACTCGGCGGTGGCTAAGGTTACTCTTGCGATGCGTTCCCGTTCTGCCTGTGCTTGGCGACTCATAGCATCTTGCAGGTTGGCGGGGATGATGACGTCTCGTACTTCGACTGAGGTAACTTTGATGCCCCATGACTCAGTTTTTTCGTCGATAATTTCTCTTAGGCGTGCTCCGACTTTTTCGCGTTCCGCAAGCAGTTCATTGAGGCTGACTTTGCCAATGACTTCTCGCAGAGTCGTTTGGGATGCTAATTGGGTTGCTTGGTAGTAGTTTTCAACGGCTAACACTGCTTTCTCTAAATCCACGGGTTTCATGTACAAAACGGAGTCCACGTTTACGGGTACGTTGTCTTTGGTCAGTGTGGATTCTGTGCGGAATTGTATGGTATCGAGTCTTGTGGATATTTTCAAGGGCGCTCGATCAATTAACGGAACCAAATAGACTACGCCGGGTCCCTTTAATCCCATGTAGCGTCCGAGCCTTAAAACTGGCATGCGCTCCCATTCCTTCAGGACGCGGATGCCGCTTAACAGGAAAAATGCTACAACAATAACTATAAAACCTATGATTGGAGCTAGAACTTCAGACAATTTTCATTCCTTCAATTAGTGCTATTCTATGCTTGGAGAATTAAGCTTTTTGCTCGGTTGGTACTACCACAAGAAACATGCCTTCCATACCCACGACGTCTATGGTTTGACCCATGTTTATTTCGCCTTCTTTGGTTGTGGCTTGCCAGAATTCGCCTAGGACGCGGACTTCACCGTTGGGTTTGAGGTCTGTTGTTGCTGTGCCTTTGGCGCCGACTAATGCTTCTTTGCCTGTTTTTACCCGTTTAAACTGTGCTTTTACGCCCACATAGAAGATTGCTGCTACGATTAAAGCGACGATTATGAGGGTTAATGCAAGGGTTACTTCAACTTGGACTGCTAGCCCGTAGTAGGTTGTTCCTGAGATTGCAGCGTAGAACAGAAACGCGGCTATTGTTACTAAGATGCCTATGACGAAAGCTAATCCAGCGTGCATACAAATCCCTTAAGTAGTGATAGGCTGAATGGGCTTATAAGGTATTTTAGAAAATATGCTGATAGAGGAATCTTGAAAAATTTAATATAAACTTAACTATACTGCGTATTGTGAATAAAAGCGGTTGAAGTTGTCGTTAGGATTACTAAAAACGGTCGGATAGCCATACCCAAAAAACTTAGGGAAAAATATGGCATCAAAGATAAGGTATTGATGGTTGAAGAAGATGAAAAAGGAATACTAATGAAAACTCCTTAGTTTAATATTATAACTACAAGTTTTTTCTTCTGTAACTAAAAAAAATTTAATTAACAAAAGTTCATCTGGAACAAAACTAAAAAAGAACAATAAAAAAAGAAATATTATTTTGTTTAGTTCCAGTGTTCGTCTACGAATAGTCGCAGTGATGGGTCTTCGCGTGGCACGACGCTGAGTTGGGGCATGGGGGATGGTCGTCTGCGCAGTGGCGGCGCGGGCATTGGAGATGGAGGCTCAATCTCAAGGGGCATTTTAGTTATCAGTCTTCTTCGCCTCCTTGAACGACTGGGACGATGGCTGTTTCGATTAGGCTCTCTTTTCGGATGATGGTCAATGTGACTTCTTTGTCGATGACGTCTTCAGCGAGCAGTCTTGGGAGGTTGTAGAATTCGGTGACGGGTTTGTCGTTGAACTTGACGAGTACGTCGCCCATGGCTAAGCCAGCTTTACGCGCGGGTGAACCTGCTTCGACGCTAAAGATCATGACGCCTGTTTCCTGCTCTAAGCCTGCTGCCTCAGCGATTTCCTCTGGGATGGCGACGGTGTTGGCGATGATGCCGAGGTAGCCTTTCTGAGCGACTTTTCCAGTCATTAGGCGGTCGGTGATGGCTTTGACTTTGTTTATGGGTATGGCGATGCCTCTTTGCCAGACGTAGGCGGCGTTTATGCCGATTAATCTGCCTTCCACGTCGATGAGTGGTCCGCCGCTGAAGCCAGGGTTTAGCTGTGCGTCGGTTGCGATGATGTTTTCCATTGCTGTTCCTCGCCAGCCGCGGATGGTGCCATTTATGCTGGTTACCATGCCGGAGGTGGCGGTTGATTGGTTGCGGTTGAAGGGGTTAGCCAGAGCCAAAACGTATTGTCCAACGTTTAGTTTCTCTGAATTGCCCATCTCTATGGGCGTGAATTCGCCTTTCTCTGCTTTGACCAATGCTACGTCGTTGTATGGGTCGGTGCCCACGATTTTTGCAGTGACGGTTTTTTCGCCCACGCCGATTTTAACTGCGCTGCATCCTGAGAGCACATGGTTGCAGGTAACTATGTAGCCGTCTTTGGTGAGGACGACGCCTGTGCCGTGTGACATCTGCGCTTTTACGCTGACGACCGACTCCGAGGTCTTCCGAATTAAGCTGCTCGTTGCTTCCGAGAGCGCCTTCAATACTTCCACTGAACTGATAGTTTGAGTCATATTTTTTTCACTGGCCATCTAATACCCAAAAAGGTATATGTTGACTAAGGAACCCGCAAACCCAGTCACAAAACGATGCCGAGTAGCCGAGTTCTATTTTTTTATTAGTGGATGGTGGCAGAGGCCCTTTATTCATAATCTTCCAGTGGGCTTGGCTGCACGTTGTATTTTGGGTTCTGCGTCGAGGGCAGGTTGCTGGTTGGTTGAGGCGACTTCTACAAGCCCATCGGCACAGCGGCAAACTTCTTTTGGCTCTTTATGTGGGCAAATCGATTTTAAGGGTGCCACAAGACCGCTTGCGGGTTGGGTTGCTTTTTGGGTTTAGGCTGTTTCTCTGTTGCTGTTTGGTTGTGAGATAACCGATTTTTTTCACATGCGGTGCATGGAGCTATGTTGAGTTTGGCTTCTTGTGGTTGTGAATGCATATTGAATAATAGACCTTAGTCGTAATTGGCTACGCTGGAGAAAATCGCAAAATTTCTACCCATTACCTAATCAACAGTTACGCTTTTCACAAGATACCCGCCACTAAACTACGAAAAAATCATAGTTTTTCTAGCACAATTAATTATGACTAAAGTCTAATCATAAAATGCAACAATCTCGCTCTCTATAACTCTAATGAATAAACTGAATAGCGTTATCGCACATTTGACCCCTAAATCCCTTTTTCCGTCTTCGTAGAAAAAATGGACTTTGACAATTGAAGAAAAGTTAATGTGCACGACAGCTTGCATGATATTGATGTGGATATTTTGACTAATACTATGCTTGAAGTAGTCTCCAAAGTAGAGCTTGAAAAATATTTAGGCAAATGGTACGAGATTGCACATCTTCCCGCTAAATTCCAAGAAGGCTGCAACGAAACAACAGCAACATACACACTACTGGCTAATGGCGCCATTTCTGTGCTAAATGAATGCACAAAAAACGGCAAAGTGAAGCTGGCAAGAGGCAAAGCAAAATTGGTTGACAAAATCACAAATGCAAAGCTCAAAGTGACGTTTTTCTGGCCGTTTTATGGTGACTATTGGATTATTAAACTGGGCGATAACTATGAGTATTCAGTTGTAGGCACACCAAACCGCCGGTATCTTTGGATATTGAGCAGAACCTCCAAAATGGATGGCGAACTATTTTCGCAATTAATAGAATTTGTAAAGGCAAAAGGTTTCGATGTCGTAAGCCTCATTAAGACCAGTCAGAGTGGCATTTGATCAAAAAATCCCTTTTCCATATCTTAAGGAATCAGGACTTTTCCTTTTTTTAGTTCTAATGAAGTAAAAATTCAAAAAGGCAATAATTATAATCAATATTATTCCAACGGCTATTGTTAAACCCGCAAAAATCGAGGGTTTTAATCCCATGATAGGCGAAATTACGGAGTATTCATAATGAACAAAATTTGTGTTTTCGATGTCGCTATAAAGAACGTTAAAAGTGTAACCACCATCGACATTGGCAACGAACACGAAATCCCCCTTATGAGCGTGGGTTACAGAGTCCACTACTGTAACTCCATTGGGGCCATATACTTGAAAACCTGTCGTTCCATCGCCTCCAGTAAAATTGAATGAACCAGTCACCGTTTGTCCAGCTTTTAGGCTAATATATAAAAAACTCATTTGACCGTTGCCCAGAGTCTTTTGATTTGTTATAGGCGCACTGTATAAAGTTAAGATTGAAGCGGAGGCAATTGTAGCCGTCAACAAAACAATGATAATTTCCAGAGCTATCAGTTTTCTCATGTATTAAATCTATAATTATTTTGCTGTATCAGCTATTAAATTTTGGTAATCATTTGCATAACATGCGTAGTTATTGTATTCTCTAAAAGTTTAGAACTATCCTGTAACAGTAGAAATCAAGGATAAACATCCTTTAAAAATTACTAAGCGCCAAGGCACATTTCAAGCAATCCTTCAAAGTTTTGTCTATTTGTATTTTTCTTAAAATTTTTCAGAGCGCCAATTAACTCTGACTTTGGCTTTTGACCAAACACTTCGCCCAGAATTTTTGCTGCCCTGCTGTTTCCCATAAAGAGAAACTGGCAAACCGAAGTAACGTTGATAACTTTGCGCACTATGCTGGCGGTTTCAAAGTCAACAATGAACGCGTGGTTGTCTTTATCCACGAGTAGGTGTTTTGTTGCTTTGCTGATTTCGCCGTGGTCTAGGCCTGATTTGTCTAGCCGCCAGCACTGCTCCATTATGTCAACCAAAACCTTTCGGATAAGCTCTTTTTCCCTGTGGGTTTCGAGCCAAGTTTCAATCAAGTCGCCGTCGATGAGCTGGGACAGCATGAAATTGGTGCTTTCAGCTATGAATTTGGGTCCGACGCCGAGTGCGTTGGCTTTCTGGAGCATTTCGGCTTCATGCTTGAAGTCGGTTCGGTCGGCGTCTATTCGGCGCATCTTCAAAGCCACCCTTTGCCCCTTCAAATGCGCTATTACCACGACACCCACGTAGCCTTTGCCTAAAACAGGAATGTTAGATGCATGGGCTTTTCCCGCGAATTCGAGTACTTTAACTCCGTGCAGCCGCAGTTCCTCTATTCGGTTCCGTATTTCTGCAGGGTTTGCTCTTGGGTAACACAATATTGACGCGTAAGGTTCCTCGCCGAGGTTTTCCAAGGACACGGTTTTCGGTGGCTGCACTGCAAATCCTCTGAATGCTATTGACATTGGGGTTATTTAATTAAAGTTTAAGTGCAGTTTTCATAAAGTATCGGTTAGCGTTGGCTTTAAGAGGCGGGAGGGAGGGCGAAATTGAGGTTACCTGATTGGATGCGGATTCGGTTTGGCAAATGGCAAGTTGCCCTCATAGTCTTCGCTTTAACCTATGTATTCCTCGTTACATTGAACTTGAGCCGCATTCCGCTGCAGTGGGATGAACTAAACCACTTCAACGGCGCCATCCTCCTACTCAGAGGCCAAATCTGGCAGTACGCCGCCGTAAACTCGTTCTATCCGCCCCTGTACAATCTGGTCACCGTCGGCTACTTTGCAATTGCGGGCGCCAGCGTGCTGACGGGGCGGCTTGTGACGGTGACGTTTTCGCTGCTTTCCGTATTCGTTGTCTATAAGATTGCAAGGGAGATGTACGGCGAAAAAACTGCTTTGGTCTCAGCTGTGCTGTTTGCGGTGATGCCGGGAATCGTTTGGATATCCAGCATGGCTATGATTGAAAGTATGCTGCTTTTCTTTTTCTGTTTATCCATGCTGTTCTTCTTTAGGTGGCTGAAAAACAGCAGGGAACGCGACTTAATCCTGAGCATTGCCGCGCTGATAATTGGTGTTGCGGTTAAATACCAGATTCTCGTGGTTGCCCCCATAATCATGATTGTGGGCGCGCTGGTTTTGGGCAGAGGCGGGTTATTGAAAGTGCAAGCCGAGAAATTCGTTCATTCTAAAAGGTTGTGGATAGGTATTCTGCTGGCGGCTGTGGGGGCGTTTCTGCTCTATGCACTCTACGCTTCAGGGCTCCTCACCGTGTGGATTTACGCTTTGCAGGTGGGCAACATGGGTCAAACAGTGTACAACAGTCGTTTCCCTGCCCCGATATTTTACTTTATTGAGATGGTGTGGCCATACTTTGACCAGCATCCAATTTCGCTTTTGCTCTACGTGGTCGGATTGGCGGGTTTAGTGTTCTTTGCGGTTAGGCGAAAACCAGAGGACAAGTTTCTGCTGGTATGGTTCATAGTTATCTACGCGGTTTTCACGTTGATTTCAAACAAGCAGTGGCGCTACGTTACACCCCTGTTTCCTGTGCTGGCGATTTCCGCTACCGCGCTGGTGGCGTCGGCGTTGGGTAGGGCACAGAAAATTTGGCGGTCCACAAAAACCGGTCTCACAACGAAACGCGTTGCCAAATTTGCTGCAGTGCTCCTGATAGTTTCTGTTGCTGGGGGTGTCTTCTTGAGTTCGATGGATGCTTACAGCTGGGTTGGGCAGGGTCAACCGCAAATTCCCATCCAGCAGGCGGCGGAGTACGCATCGTCAACGGTGCAACAAAACAAATCGGTCTTGGTTTTGTGCCCATATAACCTTTTCAACAGGGACATGGTTTGGTTTTACTTAAACGCCAAAGGTCCAAGCCAGACGCTTGTTTATCAGTATCCGCTGTTGGCTGTGGATGCTTACACGCCTGACTTTACCGTAAACGACATAGTTCATTTCTGCGTGGTGAACGGCACAGGATTAGTTATGCTCTATGAATACGGTGCATCCATGAAGTACTTCAACAGCAGCTTAACCGGGCCCGCCGTCTATGGAATGCTCAACGAGACGGGGCGGTTCACTCTGCAAAACACTTTCGGTGAGGCTCCCAACCGAATCTTTGTGATGTCGTTCAAATAATTTAAAATGGGTATCGCCCGATGTTAGTTATTCTTATTAATTCAATAGGAGCATCTATGTCAACAATCGTTAAGGGTTAAAAGATGCCTCGGTTCAAACAAATCGCTCAAATTCAAGAGTTAATGAGCAGAAAAGAGCTCATCCGAAACATAGGCATCATTGCGCACATAGACCACGGCAAAACCACCCTGGCAGATTCGCTGCTGGCTGGGGCAGGTTTGCTGTCCACGAAGATGGCTGGCATGGCAAGGGTGCTTGATTACCTCGAGGAGGAGCAGAAACGAAAAATCACCATAAAAACCGCCAACATCAGCCTCCTCTACAAAGCCGCGGGCACCCCGTACATCGTGAACCTCGTTGATACGCCGGGACATGTGGATTTCACGGGCAAAGTCACAAGAGCCCTCCGCGTAATCGACGGCGCCGTAGTCGTGGTTGACGCCGTGGAAGAAATCATGGCTCAAACCGAAATCGTCACCAAACAAGCCCTTGACGAACGCGTTCGCCCAGTTCTATTCATCAACAAAGTCGACAAACTAATAGTCGAGCTCAAACTAAATGAAGAGCAAATCCAGAAGAAACTCGACCAAATCATTAGCCGATTCAACGACCTCATCGAAACCTACGCAGAGCCAGAATTCAAGAGCCGATGGAAAATCAGCGGTTCACTGGGCAACGTGGCTTTCGGCTCAGCCCTGCATGGATGGGGCTTCACGATGAACATGGCAAAGCAGAAGGGCACAAAGTTTTCGGACATAGCAAAAGCCTATGCTGATGGGACGGAGATGAAGCTGAAGGAATCTTTGCCCGTTTACGAAGCAGTTTTTGAAATGGCTATCAACGTTATTCCTAACCCTCGTGAAGCGCAGGCTTACCGCATCGAAAAGATCTGGGACGGACAAATCACCTCCAAACTTGGCAATGCGCTGGTTCAATGCAGCGATGATGCACCAGCCATTGTGTTTGTAACCAACGTGCATTCTGACCCAAACGGCGATTCCGTTGCCACTGGGCGAGTGTTCTCTGGCAGGCTCAAGAAAGGAGATATGTTGCATCTTGTGGATTCCCTGTCTGAAACCGAGGTTAAAGAAGTCTCCATTGACATGGGTTCGCTTCGGGAAGAAGTCAGCGAAGTTTCAGCTGGCAGTTTAGCGTCTTTTACGTTGACGGGACGGGTTAAGGCTGGAGAAACCCTCGTTGACTTGGCACACAAAGATGGTATGTTGCCCTTCGAAGGCATATGCTACGTTTCAGAACCCGTCGTCACTTTGGCGGTGGAACCCAAAAAAACCCAAGACATACCCTTGCTGCTCGATGCGCTCGAGAAACTCGCACGTGAAGACCCCAACCTCAAGGTGTCCGCGGATAAGCAGACTGGCGAGTACCTGTTAAGTGGCATGGGTGAGTTGCACCTTGAAATAGCCATCCATGAACTGAAAAACACGTTTGGCATCGATGTGACGGTGTCTTCGCCAAGAGTGGTCTACATGGAGAGTGTAGCGAAAAAGGGGGTGGTTGCACTGGCTAAGAGCCCCGATAAGCTGAGCAGTTTTTGGGTGCAGGTTATGCCTGAAAACGAGGAAGCCAACACATCTGCCGATGAGGATTCGGGCAGTGTTCTATCGGTTGATGAGCATCGGAACGTGCTTTTGGATTGCAGCGCAAAAACGGAGCAGGTTTCAGAATCGGATTTGGAAGCCATAATCGCTGGGTTCGAGTACGCTTGCAAGGCAGGTCCCCTCTGCGGCGAACCCGTGCGGCACCTGAAAGTTAACTTGGTTGATTTTCAGTTGAGCCAAAGCGGCGAGGGCGGCTCAGAAGTCATGCGCGGCACAAGCAAAGCTGCCTTCGGCAGCTTCCTATCAGCTGACCCCATCCTGCTGGAACCCGTTTACAGAATAATCATCTCAGTCGCCACCGAACTCGCAGGCGAAGCCTCAAGAATCCTCAGCACCAGACACGGCAAAGTCACGTTGTTCGAGCAGAAAGGACTCCTAACAGTAATCACCGGCTTTATTCCCGTCTCTGAAACCTTCGGGTTCTCCAAAGAACTGCGTACAACCACCTCGGGAAGGGCGTTTTGGCAGATGTTTTTTGACCACTGGGAAAAAATGTCCCAGAAGCAGGCTTTGGAGGTTATAGTCGGTTTGCGCAAACAGAAAGGTTTAGTGCCCGAGGTGCCCAAGCCAGAAAAATTTATGGAGTAGTGTGTGATGCGACTTAATGTTGCGTTTGACTTGGATTTTTCGCTCTGCTGCGGGCAGGTGTTTAGGTGGCGCAAGGTTGGTGGATGGTGGTATGGTGTTATGGGCGAAAGCGTGGTTAAGGTTCGCCAGTGCGGCTGCGAGCTTGAGTTTGAGAACGTCAGCGAAGAATTTGTGCAGGGTTATTTTGGGTTAAACGATGACTTAGCCAAAATCAGCCAGTGCATAGGCAAAGATGATTACGTTCGGAAAGCTCTTGGTCGGTTTGAGGGGCTGCGAATTGTTCGGCAAGTGCCATGGGAATGCCTAATCAGCTTTATCTGCGCCACTTACAAGAACATCGCAGCCATCGAGCTGATGCTCAGAAAGCTCTCGCTGAAGTTTGGGGAAAAAAAGGTTTTTGACGGTTTAGAATTCTATACTTTTCCCTCTGTTGAGGTGCTCGCTGATGCAAGCGAGAAGGCTTTGATGGAGTGCGGTTTGGGTTACAGGGCAAAGTACGTGCAGAAAACCGCTAAGAAAATCCTTAACGAAAAAATTAGCCTCGACCATTTCAGGAACATGCCTTATCTGGAGGCTCGCAAACGGCTTTTGGAGTTTTCAGGGGTCGGCTTGAAAGTGGCTGATTGCGTGCTGCTCTTTTCGTTCGAGAAAACCGAGGCTTTCCCTGTGGACGTCTGGGTTAAACGCGTCATCCTAAACCACTACGCCAACTATCTGCCTGAACCCTTCGTGAAAAAACTCCAGAGCCATGCCTCCTTAACCAACGCTGAATACTTGAAAATAAGCGATTTCGCCCGAACCTACTTCGGCACATACGCAGGCTACGCCCAAGAATACCTCTACCACTATGAGCGAACGCAACGTTAAAATGGCGTCGCTTAGCATTTGCCTACTGGTGCAGTGTATGAGTGAGGGCAAAATTGTAGAATTAATCAAGCACAAAAGAGCTTTCCTAAGACAAACCACGAAAGATTACTCCGTGGGCGGAAACGACATGCTCGACGACGTTGACGTATTGTTGCAGGAGGCTAAAGCGGAAATCACCCATAACTTGGAACTTGCCAACTGCCTACGCAAAGACGAGGGCGAAGCGGCATGGCAGAAAGACTGCCTCTCCATGTTCAACGCATGGTACGAAAAATGGTTTGGAACACCCTAATCCTTTTTATATTTTCAGTTATCGATTAGTTACTTGTTGATAATCGGAAAATGTTTAAATCTGTACTGGAACAGCAATATTAGAGAATGACACTGTGGGCCCGTAGCTCAGTCCGGCTAGAGCGCCAGACTCATAATCTGTTGACCGGGTGTTCAAATCGCCCCGGGCCCACCATCCATTTCTAAACCGGCGACGATTTTTGATGCAAGAAGTTAAATATCCAATTTCATGTTCCCTAATCAGCTAAACTTCCAGGAAAATCCGATGACCCGAATGATTGACGCTGAAAACCTCACCAAAAAATTCGGTGGCCTCACCGCAGTAGACAACCTGACCCTGCACGTGGACGACGGCGAAGTCTTCGGTTTCCTCGGACCCAACGGCGCAGGCAAAACCACCACCGTACGCATGCTGTGCTGCTTGATATCTAAGACCAGCGGCACCGCAAAGGTTGCAGGCTACGACGTTGGAAACGAGGCAGACGCCATCAAAATACGCGGACTCATCGGTTTTGTCCCAGACAACGTGGGCTTGTATGAGGATTTAACTGCGTATGAGAATCTGGATTACTATGGAAAACTATACAAGGTTTCGGAACCTCAACGAAAAGAAAACATCCAGCGTTTCCTAACCCTGCTGGGGTTGTGGGAAAAAAGAGATGTTGCAGCGGGAACATTTTCCAAGGGCATGAAGCAGAAGCTTGCGATTGCACGCGCCCTCATTCACGACCCGGAAATTCTATTCATGGATGAACCCACAGCGAACCTTGACCCCGAATCCGCCAAAACCGTCCGCGAATTCATTCTTGAGCTAAAGCACCAGAAGAAAACCATATTTTTAAACACCCACAACCTCGACGAAGCACAGCGGATCTGTAGCAGAATCGCCATATTAAACACTAAACTGATGGCTATTGGTACCCCCGAAGAACTCGAGCACTTGACGGGTGCAAGAAGAACCGTTATTCAGCTGGAGCAGGTAACCGCTGCGGTTTTAAATGCTTTGGAGAAACTTTCGCTCGGAAAAATAGTTCAAGATGGCAGCAAATTAACCGTTGAAACCGCGAACCCAATCAAGGAAAACCCTGGAATAGTTCAGGCGGTTGTTGAAGCCGGAGGCAGAGTTCAGTCGGTTTCAGTTTCGAGTTCAAGCCTTGAAGATGCATACTTGAAACTTGTGAGGGAACAAAAATGAACCTGGGAACCGCATGGATTATTGCTTCGAAGGACCTAAAATCGGTCAGGCGTAAGAAAAGCATATTCATAGGGGTCATTCTTTTTCCGCTGCTTCTGGCGTTTCTTTTCCCCGCGGTTATCGCGCTGGAATCAAGGAATGGGGGCATTCCAGCTTCGTTTCTTCCCGAGCTTTTGAATGCGTTTTCGTTTTTCTTCGTTATTGCAGTTTCTACTCTTCCCACCGCGATTGCCTCATACAGTATTGTGGGCGAAAAAGTCGAGAAGAGTCTGGAACCGCTTTTGGCGACTCCTACTACTGACAGGGAGATTCTGTTGGGAAAAAGCATCGCGGCGTTCCTGCCTCCCATCTTGGCAACCTATGCCAGCGCTGTAATCTACATGGTTCTCATCGATTACTTGACTTATCCCACGCTGGGCTACCTTAACTACCCCAATGTAAGCATCGGCATAATCCTCTTGCTCGTTATTCCCCTCACCGAAATATTAAGCATAGAAGCAAGCGTGATTTTTTCGTCGCGGGTCAACGATGTTCGGGCTGCAAACCAGCTCGGAGGCTTAATGTTCATACCCTTCATGATAATTTACCTCGCCAGCGAGTTAGGAGTCATAACACTCAACAACGATAACCTCCTGATAATTGCCGGTGCCCTGCTGCTGGCTGATGCGGCGCTATTCTATTTTAGCTCTGCCACTTTCCGCCGGGAAGAGATACTGACAAAGTGGACGTAAAGGCAGGCTTTTAGGAATTAACAAAAAGGTAGCTCGGCATATTATTTTACTATTTCTTGGATTATTTCGTTGACTGCCATAACTTTTGCGTTGTATACATACTCTAAATATTTCAGTCCTTGTTCGTGGTCTTCAACAGTGAATGCTTCGACGCCGTCTTTGGCGATTACGATGTGGTAGCCTCGGAAAAATGCGTCTGCTAACGTGTGGCGTATGCACATGTTGGTGTGTAAGCCGCCGAGAACCACGGTTTTTACGCCTTCACCTTTGTACAAGCTGCGCAGAAGCGGGTCGAGACCTGTCTCGTAAAAGCCGCTGTAAGTCCGTTTTTCAACGATGTAGTCTTTGCCTTCTTCGGGCTTGAGCTCAGCAATAACCTCTGCGCCCTGTGTGCCTTTTATGGCGTGGCTACCCCATTTCCGAAAACCCTCACATCCTGGGGATAATGGGCATCGATGCTGTAGATGACGGGAACACCGTTTTTGCGGGCCACCACAAAGCGTTGCAGCGACTCAACTATGTCGATGACACGTTTTATTTTTAGGGAACCCGTGAAGAAATCGTTCTGCACATCCACGAGTATAATGGCGGATTAATCAAAAAAACACTCTCACTAGAAAAGAGTTGGGAGAACTAATTTAGTTTATCCTACGGCATGCATGGCCCAATCGTTAGGTTCTCCGCGCCGTTCTTGGTTACGAGGAGTGTGTCTTCGATTCGAACGCCGCCGAAACCCGGCACGTAGATTCCCGGTTCATTTGTTACCACGTTGCCCGTTGCCAAAACGTCTTTGCTGTCGGGGCTCAGGATGGGTGCTTCATGAACCTCTAAACCGACGCCGTGGCCAAGGTTGTGGACAAAGAACTCGCCAAACCCAGCCTGCTCAATCACGCGTCTCGCGGCTTCGTCAACATCGTATGCGGAAACTTTGGGTTTTATTTTTTCGAAGGCTTTCTGGTGCGCCAACTTTACGGCGTCGTAGATTCTTGCCTGTTTTTCGGTGGCTTTGCTGGCAATGAAAGTTCGCGTGCAGTCGGAGCGGTAGAACTTGTAGGTTGCGCCCAAATCAACCACGACGAAGTCGCCGTCGCAGATGGTTCGCTCAAGGTTGCTGCCGTGTGGAAACGCGGAGGTTGGACCCGACGCCACGATGGTGTCAAACGCCACGCCATCTGAGCCTGCTTTGCGCATGGCGTATTCGATTTCCGCCGCTGCATCCTTCTCTTTTAAGCCGACGCCGATGATTTCCTTAGCTGTCTGCATTCCGATGCCCGCGATTCTGCAGGCTTCCTGTATAAACTTGATTTCCCCGTAATCTTTGACGCTGCGTAGCTCCCGAACCAGACCGTTGATTGGCTCAAGCTTTTCCTCGCCACCCATAGCTTTTGCGAGGGCACGCCAGCTCTCGATAGGCAATGAGTCGACGCCGAGTTTTCCGGGGGCTTGCAAAGCGATTTTCTCCATGAGGTTCTCGCCGCGTTTCAGGAGTTCGACGTTTACGCCTTTGGCTTCTGCTTTTGCCTGTTCGTAGTTGACGGTGGATACGTAGAGGGTGCTGTCGCCTTGTTCGGGGATGTAGAGTGCGGTTGCAGCGGCGAAGTTGGTGAAGTAGGTTAGGTTGGTTTGGTTGAAGATTACAAAGTTTGTTGGTTTGCCCTGTTTGGCGGCTGCTTGTTTTAGTGCGGTGGTTCGGTTCAAGGACTTTGCCTCTCTGTAGGGGAGTGGTTTGATTGTTTTAAGTTTTTGCTTCTGCAACTGCGAGAAAGTGCCTGTTTTGTTGTTTCCGAAGAGCTTTTTATTGCGTTATGCATCGAAAAACAAGTCGCCATAGGCCGTGTTTTTTTAAATGAACCAGCCATTAACTTAATATAGTTTTTACTTGCCTTCTAATCTTACCAAGATTGAGGGTAAAAAGCATGTTTTCATACGCAGGAAAAATCTTACATGTTAACCTCACAACAGGGGAAACAAGAACCGAGCTGCTAAGCGAAACGATGGCTAAACAATACATCGGCGGCATAGGCTTAGGCATACGCTTACTCATGGACAACTCCAAACCAGGCACCGACCCCTTCCACCCAGACAACCCAATCATCTATTGTACGGGTCCACTCAGCGGCACCATGGGACCAACAGCCGGCAACGGATACGCTGTGGTTTCCAAGTCACCCGCCACTGGAGGAGTCGGCGAAGCAAAAGCACATGGCTTTTTTGGTCCTGACCTAAAACGCGCAGGATACGACGCCGTAGTAATCACTGGCAAAGCGCCAAAACTGTCTTACTTGTGGATTGACGACGACAAAGTCGAAATCCGAAACGGAGAATACCTAAAGAACGCCACCGTCGGCGATACCGATAACAAAATCCGGGATGAACTCGGAGACTTCTATATTCGCGTATCCGCCATCGGCGAAGCAGGCGAAAAACTCTGCAGATTCGCAGCCATCATAAACGATGAGTTCCGCGCAATCGGACGCACAGGCATGGGCGCCGTCATGGGCAGCAAAAACCTCAAAGCCGTAGCAGTCCGCGGAACAAAAGACGTTAACGTCGCCAACATGCCCGGCTTCAAAGAATACATCAAAATGATCCATGAACGCATGAAGGGACCCGCAACCAAGAAATACAAGACTTTGGGTACCCCCGAAAACGTCCTAGTCCTCAACTCGCTCTCAGCCTTAGCCACGAGGAACTGGACGAACGCAACTTTTGAGGGCGCAAACAAAGTCAGCGGCGAATACTTAAACGAGCATTATGTTAAGAAAATCGTGGGTTGCGCAACATGCGGTATGCGTTGCGACCACATATGCGTTGTTCCAGAGGGACCTTACAAAGGTTCAACTTCAAGATTAGAATTCGAATGTTTATGGAGTCTGGGACCGCTCTGCGGTGTTGACCGACTTGACGCAGTCATCGAAGCCATGCGCATCACAAACGAATACGGCATGGACGGCATCTCAATCGGCGTCGTCGTCGCATTCGCCATGGACCTCTACGAGCACGGCATAATAACCAAGGAACAAACCGACGGAATTGACCTCAAATTCGGAAACGCAGAAGCCTTAATCGCGATAATCCACAAAATTGGCAAACGCGAAGGCTGGCTTGGTAACATCCTTGCGGAAGGCGTCGCTAAAGCAGCAGAACTCATCGGCGGAGACGCATACAAGTACGCTTGCCACATCAAAGGCCTGGAACTTCCAGGCTACGACCTAAGAACCCTAAAGACCGCAGCACTCGGATTCTCAGTTTCGTTCCGAGGCGCATGCCACCTAAGAAACGGCGCTTACTCACCCGACGTTAAGGGCAAAGTGAACCGCTTCAAAATCGAGAAAGGCCGCGGCAAAATGATTACCGACGAGAGCCACATGTACAACATCATCGACTCGCTCATAGTGTGCAAGTTCAGCAGAGGCACATACTACGATGGCTGGAAAGACCTAACCAACTACTACACACTCGCCACAGGCATCCCTATCACCGTGGAAGAAATGACGGCGGACGGCGACAGAATCGAAAACCTCGCACGCCTCTTCAACATCCGCGAAGGCAAAGGCACACGCAAATTCGACGACGTCCCATACAAGATAAAGAATTTCCCAGTGCCAGATGAAGGACCAGCGAAAGGCGTCTGTGTTAGCGACGAAGAAATGGCAATTGGCTTAGACGATTACTATGCTTCACGCGGCTGGACCGCCGATGGTATCCCGACGGTTGAACGCCTGAAACTTTTGGGTTTAGGCGACTTAGCCTACATTGCCGAAGACGCCATGAAAACTGCCCAAGCAAATAAAGACGCCAAAGCATCCGCGCCCGTAGCAACTGTAGGAGGAAATTAAATGGTTCGACCTCAAGACCGAAAATTCGTGACAGCAGACCCCGACAAATGCATCGGCTGCGTAGTTTGCGAATACGCCTGCAGCATGGTTAACGAAAACACCTTCAACCCCAACAAATCCCGCATACGCGCCATGCGCATCGGCCCGCTTGTGAACCTTGCAGTTACTTGCAGGAAATGTGAAGACCCCGCATGTGTCGCAGCTTGCCCCAGAGACGCCCTCAAACAGGAATGTGACAGCGGAATTATACGCGTGGACGAAAACGTCTGCAACGGCTGTGGCTGGTGCATTAGCGCATGCCAATTCGGAGCAATGAACCTGCATCCGGACAAGAAAATAGCGTTCACTTGCAACAGCTGCACAGACAACGAAACTAAAGAACCCCAATGCGTCAAATGGTGCCCTGAAGAAGCCCTGTCATTTGTCAGCGCAGAAACCTTATCGCAGAAGTACCGTCAGAAAGCTGTTAAGAACCTGTTCCAAACAGCAGAAGCCACCAAACCCCAATAAACTCAGATTAAAGTTTTTTTGTATCTTCATTTTATTTTTTTTGTTCTCAAGACTGGTTACTCTACGATTTTATTTTTTTTTAGGTTTAGCGTAAAATACTGTTGCCGCACATATTGCGCAGATTGTAACCACAGTTATCAGTAATGGTGCAGTATAGGTTCCGTTGAGCCGATCCGCTGGGGTGTTGGCGGATTTTGGGTGGGGGTTGGCGAGTTAGTTTGGTTAATTGGCGTTGGGGTTGGCGTAACGGAGGGGGTTGGGCTGGGACTTGGAGTTGGTGGCGGTCGCGGCATGGTGTGCAGGGTAACAGGCTGCAATGTTACTGTGTTTATGTCGGCGATTCTTGTCGTTGAAGTGATGTTGTTCCAGTCGCTTGTGAATTGGCCATTGTAGACGGTGTTTGATGTAAAGTCTTGGCTGACGTTTTGGGAGCCGAAGATGAAGGTTAAATTGCCTTTCATTACGGAGATTCTAATGTTGTGGTTTTGGTAGTTGAATTGCCACTCTGAAATGGGAAAGCATGTGCGGTCATCTTGGCATCGTTCTTCACTCGCGTTAATAGCCAGTACCCAGTGTCGGGAACTATCCCGTCGAGAAACAACGTCATGGCACCTACCAAAGATGCATCGTCACTGTAAGTACCCTGAACGTCATCGACAGTATCAAACTGCCTAAATCGGCTGTTACTGTATAATGGGCTGTTTATCAGTCCTTGCCAAGCCGAACTATTGCCACTGTTTAGAATACCTCTAAAATTACTTTGGTTTCCCTGATCAAAATATGGATAAAACATTTGTGAAAGTTCGCTGGTTCATATAGGACGAAGGGTTTCCTGAGAGCAAGGGCACACTTTGTTGGCGCAAAGAATTTAGCCGCCGGTCACAAGCGACATCAAAATGACGGTATTGCGGTCTTTTAGAGGCGTGTTTATGCCTTGAAGCTGATCCATGTGGGTGCCGTTGACCATAGTGACGAACGTGGTTTTCATTTCTTTCTTGACTGGGTCATAGACTTCCTTTGTGAATTGTGTGCCGTAGTCTTGTGCGATTTTGTCGAGCAGTACCGACAGTACTGTGCCGTTTGGCAGGTCGAATTCGTCTTGGCTTGTGTTTGTGTAGGATTTTACTAAGCCGATGTAATGCACTTTTATCTGCGTTTTCTCTGCCTCCTGTCTTGGGTATCTGATTGTTGTTGGGTTCTGATATCTCTTTTCTATGTTTACAGATATTTTGCGTGCGGAAAACCTCGCATGGCGTTATGCGCAATTATACATGACGGCGCCTCATCCTTCATAGTGAGCCGTGAAAATCCAAACTAACAACCCATTAACTTAATATATTCTTCAACCCCACTAAATATTCTAAAACTCTTGGGAGGAACAAGGTTGCTAGGATACGCAGGAACAATCTTATATGTTGATTTAACCACAGGCAAAACTCGCACAGAAAAACTAAGCGATGATGTCGCCAAAAAATACGTCGGCGGCATCGGCCTTGGCATGAAACTCTACTTATCCAACTCAAAAGCAGGCGTGGACCCATTGAGCGCAGAAAACCCGCTCGTCCTTGCAGTCGGACCCGTCTCTGGAACCATGTTTCCGACAGGCGGAAACGGACACGCATTCATATCTAAATCACCCGAAACAAACGGTGTCGGAGAAGCCGTAAGCCACGGCACCTTCGGAGCCGAACTAAAACGTGCAGGCTACGACGCAGTAATCTTCACGGGCAAAGCAGAAAAGCCAGTTTACCTCTGGTTGGACGACGACGCAGCCCAGATACTTGATGCATCTCAGATTTGGGGTAAATCCTCAGGCGAAACCGAAGACGCCATCAAAAACGAAATCGGCGACTACTACGTTCGCGTAGCATCCATCGGTTTAGCAGGCGAAAAACTATCCAAAATCTCAAGCATATTCAACGAGAAAACCCGTGCAGCAGGTAGAACAGGCCTTGGCGCAGTCATGGGAAGCAAAAACCTCAAAGCCATCGCTGTCAGAGGAACCCGTGACATAGCGGTTGCGAAACCCGACGAATTCATAACCATGGTTAAAGAATTCCATGAACGCATGAAAGGTCCAGCCGCACAGAAATACCGCACGCTGGGAACATCCGAAAACATAATGGTTCAAAACCAGCTTTCCTGTTTACCAACCCGCAACTTCAACAACGCCCACTTTGACAACGCCCAAAAAGTCAGCGCCGAAGCACTAAACGAGCGTTACATCACAAAAATCATCGCTTGCAACTCATGCGCCATGCGCTGCGAACATGAAGCAGTTATCAGAGAAGGAACCTACAAGGGCACCCAAGCACGCATGGAATTCGACAGCGTTTGGGCGCTTGGACCCAACTGTGGCGTAGACAAACTAGACGCAATAATCAAAGCGGCTGAATTGTGCAACTACTATGGTCTTGACGCGACAAGTGCGGGCGTAACCGTTAGCTTCGTCATGGACTGCCACGAAAAAGGCATATTAACCCATGAAGACCTCGGCGGATTAGACGCCCACTTCGGAAACGCAGACGCACTCGTTCAACTCATCGAGAAAATCGGCAAACGCGAAGGAATCGGCGACATGCTCGCTGACGGCGTGAAAATTGCATCAGAAAAAATCGGCAAAAACTCAAGCCAACTTGCCCAGCAAATTAAAGGCTTAGAAGTTACAGGCTACGATTTACGCTGCCTCAAAACCGCGGCTTTAGCATCAGCAGTTTCGTTCCGCGGAGCAGACCAAAACCGCAGCGGCGCCTACACCATCGATTTGAAAGGCAAAGTTGACCGTTTGAAAGCTGAAAAAGGCAGAGGCAAACTCGTTAAAGACGCCGAAGACACATATTCACTCATCGACTCCCTTATCATCTGCAAGAACGCCAAAGGCACCCTCTACAATGAACTCTCTGACATGGCAAAACTCTACCGTTTAGTCACAGGCTACGAGATGACTTCTGAAGAACTCACAGTTGCAGGCGAACGCATAAACAACCTTGCCAAACTCATCAACGTCAGAGAAGGCAAAAGCCGCATAGACGACACTCTTCCATGGAAAGTTCTCAATCAACCCATCACAGACGACGGACCAGCAAAAGGCGCAGTTGTAACCCAAGAAGAACTCGACCTGTTGCTTGACGACTACTATCAAGCCCGAGGATGGAACGTCGAAGGCATACCGACCAAAGCTAAACTCAAAGAACTCGGCTTAGAAGAGTTTTCAAGCATAATCGAAGGAAAAGAGGCATAATACATGGTAAAGGTGCACGAGAGAAAATTCGTTTCCGCTGACCCAGAAAAATGCGTCGGCTGCCAAATATGCGAGTACACTTGCTCATTCACCAAAGAGAAAGCCTTCAACCCGCTTAAATCACGCATACGAGTCGTCAGAGTTAACCAGTTAGCCAACATGGCTGTCACCTGCAGACTCTGCGAAGCCCCCGCTTGCGTAGCCGCGTGCCCAAGAGACGCACTTACACAATCCGAAGACACGGGCAACATCGTTCTCGACAAGGACAAATGCAACGGCTGCGGCTGGTGCATCGAAGCCTGCGACTACGGCGCCATTATGCTGCATCCAGAAACCAAAGTAGTTTACGTATGCGACATGTGCAAAGACAAAGCCGACGGACCCCAATGCGTTAAATGGTGCCCTGAAGAAGCCATAACCGTTGTTACAAGCGATGTTTTGGCGCAGAAAGCAAGAATCGGCGCAATCAAGAAACTCTTCCAAGAACCCGAAGAGAAAAAGTAAACCGGGTATTCTTTAGCCCACTTTATTATTTTTTTAGGCTGCATTTCTGCAAAAGCTATTAGTGAGAACACGTTAAACTTTAGAAAATAAAGGTGCCCAGCGTTGCTTGACCAACTCATAATAACCATAATTCTCGGTTTAATCCAGGGCTTCGCAGAGTGGTTGCCCATCTCCAGCACGGCACACCTGAAAATCGCGGAGCACTTCTTGGGTTTCCAAGCCACCCCACTCTTCAACGTTTTTTTGCACATCGGTACGATTGGAGTGGTAATTTTCTATTTTAGGCATGACATCAAAGTTGTCCTATCCGCTCTGGCGCACCGGGATTTTCATTCAGAATACGGCAGATTCATCCCGCTAATCATCCTTGCAACAATTCCCACAGGCATAATCGGGGTACTATACGACCTGTACCTGGGCGACACCTACCAAACCTTCCTGATAATGGGTATCACCTTCATAATCGGCGCAACACTGCTGTTCGCATCTAAGTTCGGAAAAGAAAACCAAACCCAAATCAGCTACCGCGAAGCACTCGTTATGGGCGCGGCGCAGGGAGCAGCGAGTTTTCCAGGGTTGTCCAGGAGCGGTTCAACAATATCCAGTGGGCTTTTGCAGGGTGTTAAGCGGGAGATGGTTTTCAAATTCTCGTTTTTGCTCTCAATTCCAGCTATCATCGGCGACTTAGCCGTTGAAGCGTATCATCAACGCGGCACCTTTTCTCAGGGCGTCGGAGTCAGTTCAGTGGATCTTTTAGTCGGTTTAGTGTGTGCGGTTGTGGCGGGTTACATTGCGATTGTGCTCGTGAAAAAACTGGTTTTGACCAAACGATTCCACTACTTTGCAATCTACACGTTTGCCCTTGGGGTCATCCTGATAGTTTTGGCGCTCTTAGGCGTCTGAGAGATTCTCCAGATTTTTTGGCTCGCGGGCTTAGATGACTTTTTCTAAGTCCCCGATGAAGCGTTCAAACACTTTCAATCCGCCCTTCCAGAAGTTGGGGTCTGCAACGTTTAAGCCGACGACATCGCCGATTTGCTTGGGCGATAAACTTCCCCCCGCCGACAGCGCCTTCTCCAGTTTGGGCACGAACGCTTTGCCTTCTTCCAAGTACCGTTCGTAGAGGGAATAGACGAACATTTGGGCGTAGACGTAGGGGAAGTTGTAGAAACGGTAGTTTGCCATGAAGTAGTGGGGTTTCATGGTCCATTCGGCTTCCATTTCGGGGAACCATGTGACTGCGTCGCCGAAGATTCGGTCCCGCGCATGGGTCCAGTGGCTGCAGATTGTCTTGTAATCCAAAAATTCGCCTTTTTCAATGGAGGAATATAGCGCCTGTTCAAACCATACCCGCGCCGTAACCTGGAACGCCGTCATTCCAGCCTCATCCAAAACCAAGCATAACAACGCCTTTTTTTCTGCTTCAGATTTGGCTCCATCCAACAGTTGATCCGTAAGCAACAGTTCTCCAAAGATGGATGCGGTTTCTGCCACCGTGGAGGGTATGTTTATGTTCAGCAGCGTTTGGTTTCTCGAAGCGTACCAATCGTGAGTGGCGTGACCGAGTTCATGAGCCAACGTGTAAACGTCGCTAAGTGTGCCGTTGAAACTCTGCAAAATGTAAGCTGACTTGCCATTGTAATATCCCGCGCAGAATGCCCCGTTGCGTTTGCCAAACCTTGGGGTGGCGTCGATGCGGTGTTTCTGGAACATTTCTTTGACTGTGGATGCGTACTGTGGGCTGAAGCGGTTGTAGGATCGGGTAACTAAGTCCTCTGCGTTTTGGAAAGTGAATTTGAGTTCTGATGATTCGGGAAGCGGCGCAATTATGTCGTGGTTTCCCAGCACGGGCAGGTCCATGAGTTTGGCTTTGAGTTTAAGGTACCGTCGATACGCCGCCGAGCCTTCCTCGACAGTTTTGAGCAGGACATCGATGATTTCTTTTTGGGTATCGTTAGAAATCAAACTGGATTCCATGGGTGAAATATATTTTCTGCGCTTCGATGTCGTTACCCAGTCGTTGCAGATGCTTCGCAGCGCCGCAGAGAATATTTCGCCGTCTTTGCCCAGCAAACCGTAGATTGTGCGGTTGGTGGATTCCCGTGTGGCGCGGTCGCGGTGGGATAGCAAGCCGTTTGCTTCTCCGTAGCTGAGGGTTTTTTTCTCGCCGAGAACCGTGACGTCGAAGAGGCGGGTGTTTAGCCATTTGCTTTGCAGTTCCTCCCATGCGTTGACGCCGAACTGGTCTTTCTCGATGATGATTTGCTCTTCCACTTCGCTGAGTTGGTGTTCAACGCGGAGCTGTACTCGTTCGAGAACATGCTTGTATTGGGAGAGGACTTTTTCCTGGATTATTTGGGGCCTATTCTTGATCAGTGCGCCCAGTTCCAGCGAGTAAAATGCCAGTTGCTTGCCGATGTTTGCGGAGAGCTTGTCCACCCTGTCGTTTAACGCCTGCGTTTGGGGCTGAGTCATGTCTGCTGCAAATGAGAGGCTTGAGTACAGGGCTATGTCACTGAATTTTGTTTCAAACGCCTCAACGTCGCGCAGGCACTCAAGCAAGCCGTCAGCGGATAGCGACGTTATTTTGCCTCGGTACTTCTTCTCGAACGCATCAGCCGCACTCACTGCTTGCGTGATGGCTTCTTGGATTTTGGGGTCGGTTGCGCTGGAGAAAAGCGTGGTTAAATCCCATCTGACTTGCTGGTTAATGGTCAAATTGAATGCCTCTTATAGGCTATTGTCGGCTGGGTTATTTTGGATTTTGTTTCTTTAGCGGAGTTCTCTTTCAGCTGCGTCTAACTGGTTCTCCATTTTTTCCCTGCATTTTGCAACCTGACTTTCTTTAAGGTCGATTTGGTCTGTGCCGAAAATCTTCATCAGGTCCTTGTCGCTGGCGTTTACCATTTTTTCAGCAAGTTCCATGACGAGTTTGCGCAGCTCTTTGAGCTCCAAAGCTATAGCCTTGAGACTTTGCCTGTCTTCGTCCGTGAAAACCGCTTTACCCAACCAAGTCACCGAGTTAAACATGTAATTTACAGGCGTTGGATGTATTAAAATTTCGCTAAAAACTTGAGGTTTTGTAGTGTTGAGATGAATATTCTAAACGTAAAATTCTTAGGTATCTGTAACTATAGTTATAGTGAGGACTTTGTTTGCCCACAACCGTTCAAGTAGACGAAAAAACCCTCCAAATGCTAAACAAAATCAAAAAAGAAATGAAAGCCACAAGCCACAACCAAGTGATAAAGAACCTCATCTGCGAAAGAAAAAAAATTCCCAACTCCATGTTCGGTTCAAACCGCAAACTAAAATCTTTCACACAAGAAGACAAGGCAGAATCCCATGAGTTGTAAGTACGTCATTGATTCTTACGCTTGGATAGAGTATTTTAACGCTTCAGAATACGGAGAAGTTGCAAAAGAGTACATAGAGAGCGGTAACTGTGTAACTCCAACAATTGTTGTTTCTGAAGTGAGCAGAAAACTGCAAAAAAGCATAGAACTAGGCGATGAAACAGTTGAGGGCAGATTGAAGCGTTTGGAGTTCATTAATGCAACCAGCCAAGTTGTGGGGTTAGATTTTGAGCTTGCAGTAACTGCGGGCAAAACTGATTTAGAAATGAAAAAGACTGCGAAGGGCTGGGGGTTAGCAGACTCAATAGTTCTTTGCACCGCAAGAAGCATGAACGGCAAAGTTGTAACAGGCGACGAGCACTTCCGGGATTTGGAAGAAGTCATTTACATAAAGTAAGATTGGTGCTGAGGGCAGGATTTGAACCTGCGAACCCCTGAGGGAAAGGATATCCCATTTGGGCGCTCAAATCAAAGCGTCGAGATCTTGAGTCCTTCACCTTTGACCTGGCTTGGTTACCTCAGCACTCTGTAGGGATAGAAAACTGTCTGGCTCCGTCTTATTAATCGTTTCCCGTCTACCGCAAAAGTAAAACACCAATGCAGCGATACTTAGTGGCGATGCAGACCCAGCATAGAGTTATCCTTGGCAGCAGCCAGAAAATGAGCGAGCTTGGCGACGGATGTGTCCAGTTGATGGTGACTTCGCCGCCTTATCCCATGATAGCGATGTGGGACGAACTGTTCTGCAAGGCTGACCCCAAAATCGCGGAATTATTCAGGGAATTGAATTCGGACGGCGGCGAGGAAACGGTGCGGCAAATCTACACTGCTATGCACGAGTATTTGGCTAAGGTTTGGCAGGAAACCTACCGCGTCCTTTGTGACGGCGGAATCGCATGCATAAACATCGGCGACGCAACCCGAACAATAAACGGCAAATTCCAACTCTACCCCAACCACTCCCGAATCACCGAGGTCTGCGAAAAAATTGGTTTCACCACCCTGCCCTATATTCTATGGAAAAAACCCACCAACAAACCATCCTACAAGGGCAAAGGCGCTTTTTTGGGTTCGGGGTTTCTTCCGCCAAACGCTTATGTTACGATGGACTGCGAGTTTATTCTACTTTTCAGGAAGGGGAAGCTGCGCAAGTTTCCGCCCAAAGACGCCTTGCGTTACGAGAGCGCTTTCACGAAGGTGCAGCGGGATAAGTGGTTTAGCCAAATTTGGGCGTTTAAAGGCACAAGACAGACGAATAGCGAACTTGAACGCAGAACCGCCGCGTACCCCGACGAAATCGCAGAACGCCTAATCCGAATGTTCAGTGTCAAAGGCGAACTGGTACTGGACCCATTCCTTGGTTCGGGAACAACTACTAAAATCGCCATGCAGAACGAACGTTGCAGCGTTGGATACGAAACAGACCCAAACCTTTTTCCAGTAATAACTAAGAAAATAGGCAAAACCCGGTTAGGAATTAATCTGGAAATAATCAAACGGTGAAAAAACCGTCATATTTGGATCCTAATATCCAACCATTGCAGAACCTATAGAGGGGTAGGTCAAAATAGATGTGACCAGATACCCTGCTGGCTTTTCTGATTGTTTTAGGGCTCTGAATAAGCGGGGTAGACAACAGTGCATTTTAAATTTGCAAATTAAGAAGCTTATCGACATCTTGGCTGGAGACTTGAACAATCCTTAATAAACGCCGCGTAACTTCATTTTGCGAAGGGAGCGAACAGAATTGATTATTGACGACATACTAAAGGTCATCTATGCGCCGCAGAAGGTTTTCAAAAACATAGTTGCAAACCCAAAATACCTTGGCGCAATCATTGTTATACTTCTATTCATCGGTGTCCAAGTAGGCTACGAGTATTCACAGTTCTCCAAAACCTACACGGAATCGACTAATCCGTCAATCGATCAACTATCCACCTTTAACAACGCAACCTCCTGGCGAAGCAGTCCAAACGTTACGTTGACAAACAACTTTAACGATTTCTTCAATTACACCGTTTACGTGGCGGGTTTCGGGCTTCCGACAAGCGACTCCAAAGCTTACTATTTACTCTTTGGCAACAACAGCCTGCAACTGCAAGCCACTAACACAAATAGCATCGTGGCAGCGCTATCCAACTTGACTTTAACTGATCAACCAAGCGTCGACTGCAGTCAATCGGGCTTCCAAAACCTGTCAATGACCATAAAACTCGTTGACTCCCAATCAGTACCTCAAACCGCAACCTTAACCCTCTATTCACTAAATGACTCAAACTCCTACCAGTACGACTTAACCCCTTCATTGTCCAATACGTCGACAGTGGGTCAATGGAGTAACCTAACAATTACACTCGGACCCAACGCAACAGGCTGGACACCCAGCGGCAGCCCAATATGGAGCAACATAACATCCCTAACACTGGGCTTCACCTACCCAACCAACTCAAACATCAACATCGAAGTTGGTGGCTTGTTCTTCAAAGGCGAATACCTCTCGCCAGTTCAATACAACAGCACAGGCATATTGCTGCAGTTCCTACAGTTATTCTCGTTGCAGTTCATCTTCGCCTGGTTCATCATGACAGGAATAATCTTTCTGATTTGCAAAGGACTCAAAAGCTCAGTAGGCTGGAAACCACTCTTCATAGGAATAGCCATGGCAATGATCGTTATGGTTATCCGCGGATTAGTAAACATCGGCGCAACCTTCACCATGCCCACAATTTACTACCCCTTCGACCTCTCGCTGGGAGTACGCTTTGACCCATACGCAGCACTGTACTTCCCTCCAGAAGCGTTAAGCACACTGCCAGCAGCATCACAAGCAATCTTCCACAACATCGATTCCTCAACCTTAATCTTCAGAACGGTAGTTTCAGGAATGTTCGCAGTATCCTACGTGTGGCTGGGTGTCTTAGGCTCATTTGTAATTGGAGCACTCAAACCCGAGTTCTCAACCGTTAAACGCATCGCCATATCTGCAATCAGCTTAGCAATAGTGGTTCTGCTCCTAATCTTCCTGGTAGGGTCAGTTTAAGCAGCGCCAAAAGGCGTTTGCTCAACCTTTCTTCCATTTTCTTTTTTAGTTAGCAAGATTTATATGATTGCAACTCACCTTTCCAAGTGAAAACTAACTGTCAGGGAACAGTTTAGAAGGTAATTTGCATGGTTGCGATTAAAGATTTACAAGATGGCATGAAGCGGGTTAGCGTTGAAGCCAAAGTCGTTGACAAAGGCGACCCACGCGAAGTTAAATCACGTTTTAAAGACGAAACCTACCGAATAGTCGACGCTGTAGTAGCCGACGAAACAGGAAGCGTTAAACTCACGCTCTGGAACGAACAGATTGACCAAATCAACGTGGGCGACAACATAAAAATCGAGAACGGCTACGTGACGAGTTTCAAGAGTGAAATCCAGCTTAACGTTGGCAAATTCGGAAAATTAACCGTCGAATAACCGTTTAGCACCAGTTTTCTTTTTCCTTTTTGAATTCGAAATTGTTTTATCTGTGACTCGTTTAAAATATGGTTATGATTTTAAAGAGAACGCTCGCTTTCTTTTTCGTCGTCATCTTTTTTGCGTTAGCCATCTCGCTTCTCGCCCTCAACATGGACGACAGCGACCCCATGGTTTTAGCCATCCGCCTGCTTGCATTAAACGGCTACGTCGCGTTAAGCATCGCCGCCATCATGACGCCTTTTCTCAAGGAAGTTACGCTTTTTTTCAAAAAATTCTTCATCAAAATCCACCATTACTTTGCCGCCGCAGGATTGCTCCTGATAACGTTGCATCCTATTTCCGTTTTAGCTCAATCTTTAACCCCGAGTATCCTTTTGCCCAGCTTCGCTTCAATCTACAGTTTCTTCTCCTACGGCGGCAGCATAGCTTTAATCGCCATCTACATAGCGTTTGGCGCCGTGCTTTTACGGAGAAAAGCAGTGGCTTACTGGCGCTACTTCCACGCGCTAATGTATGTGGCGCTATTCTTCGGGGTTGTCCACGCTAATTTGTGGGGTGCGGATTTGCAGAATCCTCTGCTCATGGTCGTTTACGATGGGTTGTTTGCTGCTGCACTGGCGGCGTTTGTTCTAAAGCGCCTGCAGTTCTATCGCATCAAAGCGCGCAAGAAAAAACTGGTTACCACGCCCAAACATACCTCGCCCTGAAACCCAGAGAAACGCCTGAATAAACATGGTTTTTATAAAAAACTTAATTAATTTAAACTAACGGTCATTTCCTAACGTTTGTGGGGAAGCAAAATGCAGTTTGAACTTGTCGCGCCATTCAAAACCTCGCCGGGGCAGCAAGCCGCGGTTGAGCAGCTAGTGAAAAACTTCCCTATAAAACCCAAACAAACCCTTCTAGGAATCACTGGCAGCGGAAAAACCTTCGTCATGGCAAACGTCATCAACAGGCTCCAAAAACCCGCCCTCATCATAGCCCACAACAAGACGTTGGCGGCGCAGCTTTACGCAGAGTTAAAAGAGCTTTTTCCCCACAACCGCGTGGAGTACTTCATCAGTTTCTACGATTACTACCAGCCTGAATCCTACTTGCCCGCGCAGGACATGTATATCGAAAAGGATTCCTCCGTCAACGAGCAGATTGAAAAGATGCGCATGCACGCGGTCTCCAGCATTGTGAGCCGCAACGACACCATCATCGTTGCCAGCATAAGCTGCATCTACAGCTTGGGCAACCCCGACGACTTCCGAACGATGGCGGCGGAGCTTGCGGTTGGGAAGCAGATGTCGCGTCAGCAGCTTATCCTGCAGCTTGTGGACATGCAGTATGAACGCAACGACATGGTTCTTGAACCGGGAAGGTTTCGCGTGCGAGGCGACACAGTGGATGTTGTGCCCTCCTACGAGAACGAAATTCTGCGGGTTGAACTCGAAGCAAACACGGTTAAGAAAATTAAAGAAGTCAACCTGCTCAACGGCGACGTAAAAACCACGCTTGACAAATTCACGCTCTACCCAGCCCGCCAGTACGTGGTGCCTGAAGAGAAGCATGCACTCGCGCTTGAGCACATCAAACAGGAACTGGAAGCCTCACTGCCTAATCTGCCTCCGCTTGAAGCCCACAGACTCAAGCAACGCACAAACTATGATTTGGAAATGATTAAGGAAGTGGGTTTCTGTGCGGGAATGGAGAACTACAGCCGCCACTTCGACGGACGCAAACCCGGCGAGCCACCCTTCACGTTGATGGATTACTTCCCCAAGGATTACCTGTTGATAATCGATGAGAGCCACCAAACCATTCCCCAATCAAGAGCCATGTACAACGGCGACTACGCCAGAAAAAAGAACCTCGTAGACTTCGGCTTCCGCCTACCCAGCGCCTTGGATAACCGCCCTCTCAAGTTTGAAGAGTTCGAGAAGAAAATGGGCAAAGTCCTCTTCGTTTCCGCCACCCCAGCCGAATACGAACTTGAAAAGAGCAGTCCATCAGTCGAGTTAATCACCCGCCCCACTGGGCTTTTGGATCCTGAGGTGGAAATGCGCCCGATTGAGGGGCAGATGCAGGATTTGATGGTGGAAGCCAAAAAAACCATCGCGCGAGGCGACCGCGTCCTGGTTACAACCCTCACAAAGCGTATGGCTGAAGACTTAGCCGACTACCTATCTAAGGAAGGCTTCCGCGTCAGGTACATGCATTCGGAAATCGAAAGCTTAGACCGCATAGAACTGATTCGGCAACTGCGAAACCGCGACTTTGACATCCTCGTCGGAATCAACCTGCTGCGGGAAGGCTTAGACATTCCTGAGGTTTCAACAATCTTCATCTTGGACGCTGACAAAGAAGGCTTCCTGCGTGACGAACGCAGCTTAATCCAAATTATCGGGCGCGCATCAAGAAACGTCAACGGAAAAGTTATCCTCTACGCCGACGTCCAGACGCAATCGATTAAACGCGCCATGGAAACCACATGGTACAGACGCAACTTCCAGAAACGCTTCAACCAGGAACACGGCATCACCCCCACAACCATCGTTAAAAGCGTCTCGCAGAAAGAAGGCATAATCCGAGGCACCAAACACCTGCCGAAATCAGACATACAGCGCCAAATCATCGAGTTAGACGCGAAAATGAGGGAAGCCGCGGAAAGACTCGATTTTGAGTTGGCTATTCAGCTTAGGGATGCGATTGCGGAGTTGAATGGGGCGTTGGCGAAGAAGATGGAAAATGATGCGGTACAGCCAGAAAATTAAAGATTTAACGCAAAAAGGTTCTAATCCTCCCCTTAAACTGGTTAATATTTAGGTTAACAGCAGAAGAGAATTGGTTTAAGTTATGAGAGATAACATTTCCGTTAAAGGTGCACGGGAACACAACCTGAAAAACATCGATTTAGAGTTGCCCCGAAACAAATTCATAGTTATAACTGGGCTTTCAGGCTCAGGCAAATCCACTTTGGCTTTTGACACGATTTACGCTGAAGGGCAAAGACGGTATGTTGAGAGCCTGAGCGCGTATGCGCGTCAGTTTCTGGGGCTCATGGATAAACCCGATGTAGATTCCATTGAAGGGCTCTCGCCTGCAATCTCAATTGAACAGAAGAGCACAAGCAAAAACCCCCGCTCAACCGTCGGCACAGTTACAGAAATCTACGATTACCTAAGGCTACTTTTCGCTCGCATTGGCGTTCATCACTGCCCCAAATGCGGCAGCAGCATCCACCCGCAGAGCGCAGAAAACATCACCAGCCTTGTAATGGCTGAAAAAGATAAAACCCTCACCTTCCTCGCGCCAGTGATACGCGGCATAAAAGGCACCCATGAACAGGTTTTTGAAGACCTCAAAAAACAGGGCTACACCAAAATCCGAGCTGACCAAAAAATCTACGACTCCGACCACATCAAAGAAGAACTCAAACTGGTCCGCTACGAGAAACATTGGATTGAAGCAGTCATCGATACCGTGCCAATCGCGGATGAGGAGCGGTCGCGAATTTCTGAAGCTGTGGAACAGGCGCTTTTAGTCGGCAAAGGAACCATGATAATAATCGACGCCAAAAAAGCTGAGGGCGAAAAGAAAAAGGAGTTGGAACGCTTCGCCGATGAAACTATGTACAGCACGTTTGGCGCGTGCCCAAACCACCCTGAAATCGTGTTTGAAAGCCTCGAGCCCCGCATGTTCAGTTTTAACTCTCCGTTTGGCGCTTGCCCAACCTGCCACGGCTTAGGAGAAATCACCGAAGTCACCCCTGACAAAGTCATTCCTGACCCAAACCTCTCCATCATGGACGGGGGACTGGCGGTTTACAAGGGCACCCTGGAACTCAGCTGGCGCGCGCAGCAACTGGCGATGGTGGGCAAAAAACACGGGTTCGACGTGTTCACGCCGCTAAAAGACTTCACTGAGAAGCAACTTCAAGTTCTCCTCTACGGTGACAAAGAGCCAATCGATGGGAACTGGTCCAACGGTGCCAGCATGTGGATGCGCGACGGCTGGGAAGGCATCATTCCCCAAACCATGCGGCTGTATCGGCAGACCGAGAGTGATTGGCGCAAAGAAGAAATCGAAAAATACATGACTTCCCGACCCTGTGCAACCTGCAAGGGCAAAAAACTTCAGCCAGTCGTTTTAGCCGTGCAAATCCTCGACAAAAGCATAATCGACGTAACTGACTTATCCATAGAGGAATCTGTGGATTTCTTCCGTGACTTGCCGCCTAAACTAAACGAAAAGGAACTTTCGATTGCTAAGCAGGTGCTTAAAGAAGTCAATGAGCGGCTGGGTTTCCTTAAGAACGTCGGTTTAGGGTATCTTTCGCTGTCTCGTGCCGCCAAAACCTTGTCGGGCGGAGAAGCGCAGCGGATTCGTTTGGCGACGCAGATTGGCAGCAACCTCATGGGGGTTCTCTATATTTTGGATGAACCCAGTATCGGTTTGCATCAGCGGGACAACGCTAAACTCATCAGTACCTTGCAGCGTCTGCGGGATTTAGGCAACACCTTAATCGTTGTTGAACATGACGAGGAAACGATGCGGCACGCCGACTACATCGTTGATATGGGACCCGGCGCAGGCATCCATGGCGGGCACATAGTTGCAGAGGGTACCCCGCAGGAAGTCATGAATAACCCGCGGAGCCTCACGGGCAAGTATCTTTCGGGCGAACTCAAAATCGAAGTGCCAACAACGCGGCGTCAACCCGTCAGCTACATCACCGTTAAGGGCGCACAGGAAAACAACCTCAAAAACCTTACCCTGCAGCTGCCGCTTGGCGTGTTATGCGGTGTTACAGGGGTTTCGGGTTCAGGCAAAAGCACCCTGATGAACCTCACAGTTATTCCTGCGCTGAGGAGGATATTTGGCGAGCAGGTTGATAAAGTTGGGAAACACGAAAAACTCGAGGTTCCCGGGGTTGTGCGCAACGTAATCGTTATAGACCAAGACCCCATCGGAAGAACCCCCCGAAGCAACCCCGCCACATACACTAAACTCTTCGATGAGATACGCCGCATATTCGCATCCACTAAAGAAGCCAAAGCACGCGGCTACAAAGAAGGACGCTTCAGCTTCAACGTCAAAGGCGGCAGATGCGAAACCTGTCAAGGCGACGGCGTACTGCGAATAGAAATGAACTTTTTGCCCGATGTCTACGTTCAATGCAGCGAATGCAAAGGGAAACGCTACAACAAAGAAACCCTGTCTGTTGTCTACAAGGGCAAGAACATCGCGGAAGTGCTGGATATGACTGTTGAGGAAGCGGCAAAGTTCTTCGAGAATACCCCGAGGGTTTCACGCAAACTTGAAACGTTGTTGGACGTCGGATTGGGATACATCAAGCTGGGGCAAAGCTCAACTACGCTGTCAGGCGGCGAGAGCCAACGCATCAAAATCACCCGTGAACTCAGCAAACACAAAATGGGCCACGTCGTCTACATGCTTGACGAACCCACCACTGGGCTGCACTTCGACGATACTAAACGGCTCATAAAAGTCCTCAACCGACTCGTGGACAACGGCAACACCGTCTACATCATAGAACACAACCTTGACGTCATCAAAAGCTGCGACTACCTCATCGACCTTGGACCTGAAGGCGGCGCAGCAGGCGGAGAAATCTTGGCACAGGGCACCCCCGAAGAAGTCTCAACGAACCGCGGTTCGTACACGGGCATGTTCTTGGATAAAATACTTAACCACAGAGCAGAAACTGTTTTGGCAGTGAAGCAGCCTGCATGATTCAAATCTCCTCTCCCTCAGACTTCAAAAGCAGCGACATCCCAACTGACCCTGGTGTCTACCTATACAAAGACGAAGCAGGCGAAATCCTCTACGTCGGCAAAGCTAAATCGCTGCGTTCACGCGTCAAAAGCTATTTTTCCGGAGGCGACCACCCCGCCAAAACGCGGCAGCTGGTTTTGCGGATTCGCCAAATCGACTGGGTTATCGTCAACAGCGAAATCGAAGCGCTGCTTCTGGAGAACAAACTCATCAAGCAGCACACACCCAGATACAACGTTAACTTAAAAGACGCAAAAACCTACGCTTACATCTCCCTCACACGCGAAAACTACCCCAGAATACTTACCAGCCGCAAAGTTGCGCGCAAACTCGAATCTTTCGGTCCCTACACGGATGGGTTTACAAGGCAGGACCTTCAGCGGTTAGTTGTGAAAGTGTTTAAGCTGCGCACCTGCAAAACCATGCCCAAACGCGCCTGCCTAAACTACCACATCCACCTCTGCACCGCACCCTGCATCGGCAATGTCACCCAGGAAAAGTACGGTGAACAGGTTCGTCAAGCGCGGTCCTTCCTCAACGGCAACTACCAGCAGACAATCGAGCAGTTAAAAGCCCAGATGGAAACCAGCTCGCAAGCAATGCAGTATGAAACTGCTTTGGAACTGCGCAACCAAATCCTATCCATCAGACTTGTGACCGAACACCAAATCGTGGACAAAGAGCGGCGTTTTGACCAGGATGTGCTGGTTTTTCGTCAGGTGGGCGAGAAGATGCTGGCAGTTCAGATGGGCATGCGCCGAGGTGTTTTGCTGGGCAAGAAAGAATTCAATGTGGATTTGCAGCCGCTGATTGAACAGGAATTCTTGAAGGCATTCTACACCAACAACAGGATACCCCGCGAAATCCTGCTCAACAAGCCCTGTTGGGAGGGCGCGGACGAAAAAAAGGCGCTGGAAAAGTTTTTGTCAGCCAAAAGACTCGCACCCGTTTCGTTAACGATTCCAAGGCGAGCAGATAAGCTCGGGCTGGTGCAGTTGGCCGAGAAAAACCTGGAATCCACCCTAACCGTTGACAGCGCACTCGTGGATTTGCAGAACAATCTCAACCTCCCCGTGCTGCCAAATGTAATCGAATGCTTCGACATATCCAACCTGGGCACCGAACACGTCGTCTCAGGCATGGTGAGCTTCAAAGATGCGAAGCCCGACAAAAAAAACTACCGCAAATTCAAAATTAAAACTTTCCTTGGGCAAGACGACTTCGCCGCGGTCAACGAGGTCGTTTTGAGGCGTTATAAGCGGTTGGTGGAAGAGAAAACCCCGCTGCCCGATTTGGTGATGATTGACGGTGGACCCGGACAGGTCAGCGCCGCAAAACATGCCCTTCAAGCGCTCGGATTGCAGATTCCCCTCATTGGCTTGGCTAAAGAACGCGAAGAAATATACTTGCCAGATGAATCGGCGCCACGCATCTTCGACAAGAACAGTAAAATGATGTTGCTCCTCAGAAAAATTCGCGATGCAGCCCATGATTTCTCGCTTGGTTACAATCGTAAGCGAAGGCAGATGAAAATACGGGAAGAATTCAAAAACGCAAAAAGTTAAAGGTAGTTTTTGAGTGTTTCTTCGAGTTGGCTGAAGCTTTTTATTATCATGTCTGAATGGAAGACTATCCATGGGCTCAGGCAGGGCAGTTCCGATACCACTATGATTTTTTTGTCTTTGCGTTTGGCGTAGAACATTTCCATGCAGGCCCCCGCCGACAGTATGGGCAGGTAAACCACCATGATGTCGCATCTGTCAGCGTCATCTAAGTCGCGTTGGACAAAATCGAACGTGGGTACCTTATCCCACCAGCACTCCTCGGCTCCGTTGTAGATGACGCGTTCCCTTTTCCAGGGGTCGATGATTTCAAAGCCCAGTTTGCAGGCGATGTCAGTGACGGTTTTGCGGTAATCCTGCTGTTTCTCCATCCCGATGATGGGTCCTGAGATGAACACTTTCTTTTTCATTATGTTAACCTGTTTAAAATTTATAGGCATTGAACTAATATTCCTTCTCGGTACGTGTTGTGTAGGTCAGGTTGCTGTTTTGGTGGCTGTTTCATTTTTTGGTTCATCCCCTTGTTCTCACCTGTATTTGTCCACCTGTGGGAACGCAAAAATCAGAAAACGAGTCTCAAACACGTTTAGAGCCGCTTTTTTTGATTGCATCCCAATAATACTGTGCAACTTTTATTAGCCCAATGCAGCGTTACTATATCGTTGAAAAATGTCCAAAGATAACTCGCTCACGAAACCATCAACTAACACTTCCAAAGAAGAAAACCTGCCAACCAAGGAGCAGCTAGAGCTAAGAGAATTCCTAAAACTACTGAGTGATCTGCAGACAACAGGAAAAATCACGGGGCAGCAGTTCCGGGAAAACCGTGAGTTGTGGCTGCATCAGCAACCCAACGACCGCGACGTATTGGTGTGGCAACTTAAGAAACTTTTGAGTTCAGAAACCAAAATAAACCAGCCGCGAAGCCAACCGTTCCAGAAACCACGACGAATGTAAAGAGTGAAATGCTGATATTTTAGAAATTAATGGCGGGTCCGACGGGAATTGAACCCGCGACCCTCGGATTAAGAGTCCGATGCTCTAGCCTGACTGAGCTACGGACCCGCGCTGTTGACGAAATAGAGAACAAAACGGGGCTATTTATTCCCATTGTCTCTGTTTGTTTGCTCCAGACTTTTGCTTGAAGTGTTTTTCATAGATTCCGTTGTTGTTTAAAAACCCTTTGTAATGCATTGCCCTTTATCTATTTTCCCAGTCTTCAAACTGCTTGTGGCGGCTTGCACAACCAGCCTTCAGTCCAAACTCCATCGGGTTAACGCTGGTCGAGTTGGTTCAGGTTGAAGGCAACGTTTTAGTCGTTAGGGGTTTGGATGCTTATGATGGAACTCCCGTGTTGGACTTAAAGCCCTATGACTTCTGGGATATGGCAAAAACGGCTAAGGTTCCCGATTGGTGGAGAAAACGCAACAGCAAAAGCTAGAGTAGATCCCCAACGCCGTACTTATCATCCACGGCTTTGAGGAGTGCTTTTCGCAGATCTTCACCTTTCAAACCCTCAGCCTTCAATGCGCCGAAAGCTTCAGTCAACTCTGAATCTTTACAGACATCTCTTAGCCAACTCTCAAAGTCGCCCCGGTACAAATGAAACTCAAGCGCGTCAGAACAAACCTCCCTAACCTCCCTGTAAAACTCACCCAACGACAGCGCCGAAAAACCCAGCGGCTTATCCATGCCAACGTAGAAGTTGAAAGCCATCTCGGGCAAAACAAATGCGTAGGCTTTTAGGGCATTTTTGCCTTTTTCTGTTAAACCGAATCCGCCGCCGACCTTGCGCAAGAAGCCTTCCACGGCAAGTTCCTGCACTTGAGCTATGGCTTGGTTTGGGGTCAGGTCTACGGCTTGCGCGAACACGTTGATGTCCATGCGGTTTGTGGCTTCATTCATGGTTTTTAGAATTTTGATATAATCTTCCTTCAAGAAATTTCGCCTCTGCTACCCTTAATACTTAGACTTGCGGAAATTTAAACGTGTCAATGCCCACAACGCCAAGTTTTTTATTTCATCAAAACAAAACAATACATGGCGAAAAATTTGCCTAACACTGATTTCATTATCGTTCTGGTAACAACGGCTAACAAAGAAGAAGCGAAAAAAATTTCACAAGTACTGCTGAAAGAGAAACTGATCGCATGCGCAAACATCATCAACCCAGTCACATCGTTTTTTCATTGGTCGGGTAAAATTGACCGTTGTGAGGAGTGTTTGGTGGTTATGAAGTCGCGGATGGATTTGTTTTCGGAGTTGGCGCAGCGGGTGAAGGGGCTGCATAGTTATGAGGTTCCTGAGGTTTTGGCGTTTCCAATAGTTGCGGGTTCAGAGGCTTATTTGAATTGGATGAGTGGTGTACTAAAATAATGCGAGTACACTTTTGTACAAATAAGCCTTAAATAAAGCATTATGGTATATTTCTGAACTATACAGGAGCATGATTACAATGGGGAATCGCCTTTGGCAAAACACCAACACAAACAAAACCCACAACCAAACCATTAAATTACGTTAAATTCAACTACACAAACCAACCCATAGAAATATTCTCAAAACTCCAAAAAAAATACAAAACCGCCTACCTTTTAGAATCAATCGAAGGACCCCAAAAACTCGCCCAATACTCATTCTTAGGGTTCAACCCAAAAATCACAATAACAGCCAAAAACGGCACCGTAACCATAACAAACAATAAAACCCGCCAAACCACCACCCAGCAAACCAGCGACCCCTTCAAAATCATCGCGGAACAACTGAAGCCTTACGCAAACAACATGGTGGATTTCCGTTTTGTCGGCGGCGCACTTGGCTACATATCCTATGATGCCATAAGGTATATCGAAAAATTGCCCAATCACAAACCTGACGAACTCCAGTTTCCCGACGTGGAAATGGGGATTTTTGAGGATGGATTCGTTTTTGACCACACCCTCAATGAGGCTTACTATTATTTTAGGGGCGAAAACCGCTTTTCAGAAGTAACTAAGCTGCTTGAAGCGCCAGCGACGCGTGAAGAGCCCTTCACATACACTCCACCCACAGTTAACACTTCAAAAGATGATTTTGAAAACGCCGTCACCAAAGCAAAACAATACGTCACAGCAGGCGACATATTCCAAGTCGTCCTCTCCAAACGCTTCCAATTCCAGTACACGGGAAGCCTCCTAACATTCTACAAAAGCCTACGCCAAATCAACCCCTCACCCTACATGTTCTATTATAAATCCGATAAACGCCAAATCGTCGGCGCCAGCCCAGAAATGCTGGTTCGCGTAGACAACCGAAAGGTCATCACTTTCCCAATCGCAGGAACAAAACCCGTCTCAGAGGACCCGGAAGAAAACATCCGCCTATGCAAGGAACTGCTACTGGACCAAAAAGAACGCGCCGAACACGTTATGCTGGTTGATTTAGCGAGGAACGATTTGGGCAGAATCAGCAAGTATGGAACCGTGAAAGTTCCCGAGTTTATGCAGGTTCACCAGTTCAGCCATGTCCAACATATTGTTTCCCAAGTTGTGGGCGACTTGAAGGATGGCTTGGAAAGCTTCGATGCCCTAAAAGCGGTGTTTCCCGCTGGCACAGTTTCAGGTGCACCCAAAGTTCGGGCTATGGAGATAATTGAGGAGCTTGAACCTTCGCGTCGGGGACCTTATGCTGGTGCAGTGGGCTATTTCAGCTGCAATGGCAACGCTGACTTCGCCATAACCATACGTACCCTATTTGCTGAGGGTAATCAGGCGTATATTCAAGCGGGTGCAGGCATCGTTGCCGATTCGGTTCCAGAGAAAGAGTGGTTTGAAACGGATTTCAAAGCCAAAGCGCTCATGAAAGCGCTTGAACATGCTGCAGGAGGCAAAAAACCATGAAAGTATTGGTTATCGACAACTATGACTCGTTCGTCTATAACCTGGTTCAGTACATCGGCGAGCTTGGCGCGGAAACAGTGGTTTTCCGAAACGACCAAATCACCCTGCTGGAAGCCGCTAAGATGATGCCTGACCGAATTGTGATTTCTCCGGGTCCAGGCAGCCCCGACGACGAGAAATACTTTGGCGTCTGCACAAAAATCCTCCAGAACCTCAGCCCAGTCATCCCAACCTTGGGAGTTTGCTTGGGGCACCAGGGAATCATTAACGCCTACGGCGGAAAAGTCGTGCACGCAAAAAAACTGATGCATGGCAAAACCTGCAGTATAAAACACAACCAAAAAGACCTGTTCGCGGGTGTCCGCAACCCTTTGAACGCGACAAGGTACCATTCGCTTGCGGGTGAACGTGAATCCATTCCAGCTTGCCTCGAAATCACCGCTGAAGCAGTCGACGACGGCGAAATCATGGGTGTCCGCCACGTTAAATACCCGATTTATGGTGTGCAGTTTCATCCTGAATCGATTCTATGCGAAGACGGCATGTTAATCATCAAAAACTTCTTGGAGGCAAAACTATGATTCGGGAAGGCATCCAAAAACTCATCGACGGCACCGACCTAAGTTTTGATGAGTCGGGCGAGATTATGCGGGAAGTCATGTCGGGCAAAGCCACAAACTCCCAAACCGCTGCCTTCTTAACTGCGCTGCGGATGAAGGGGGAATCGGTGGAGGAACTCATAGCGTTTGCTTCGGTGATGAAGAGTAACTGCCACCAAATCCACCCCCACGTAAACGGGCGACTCGTTGACACGTGCGGTACGGGCGGAGACAAAGTAAAAACTTTCAACGTTAGCACAGCCGCGGCATTCGTCATTGCAGGCGCAGGGGTCTCAGTGGCTAAACATGGGAACAGGGCAGTTACGAGCAAAAGTGGAAGCGCCGACGTACTCGAAAAACTGGGATTAAACCTTAATTTAGAGCCAAAAGCCGTTGAAGGCGTCATCGAAAAAGTCGGCGTGGGCTTCATGTTTGCACCAGCTTTTCACCCAGCCATGAAGTATGCGGCAGAGCCAAGGCGCGAGATTGGAATCCGAACAGTTTTCAACTTACTTGGACCATTAACTAACCCAGCATACGCCAGCGCCCAGCTTCTTGGAGTATACGACAAAAAACTGGTGGCTCCAATGGCGTATGCGCTGCGGCAGTTGGGTTGCGAAGAAGCGATGGTTGTGCATGGTCTTGACGGCTTAGATGAGATTTCAACGGTTGGAAAAACCGTTATCGCCCATTTAAAGAAAGGCGACGTAACGAAACTGGAGTTTGCCCCGAGCAATTTCGGCGTGAAAACCGCGGAAATAACCGATTTGCAGTCGTCTTCAGTTGAGGAAAGCGCGGAAACGTTATTTCGAATTCTAAGCGGCAGAATTATTGGCGACGCAAAAGTTGACATTGTACTCGTTAATAGTGCTGCAGGAATCATCGTTGGCGGAAAAGCAGAAAACTTCAAAGAAGGTATGGAGTTAGCTCGAGAATCAATCGCAAACGGAGCAGCATACAGTAAACTCAAAGAATTGATTAAGGCGTCAGGTGGAAGCCTGCATAAAATTGAGGAGCTTGAACGAAAATATGAATGATTTCTTGGATACGCTGGCGATGGACGCCACGAAAACAATCGATAGCGGATACTACCAAACCTCAGTGTCTACAAAACAGCGGAAGATTAGCCTAAAACAAGCGCTTCTAAACTGCAAAGCTAACCCCGTGATTACCGAGATTAAAGCAGCTTCGCCATCCCTTGGGACCATCCGAACCCAAGTGAACCCAAAAGAAATTGCTCAGGCAATGCAGAAAGGCGGGGCAGTTGGTATTTCAGTGTTGACTGAGCCTAAACACTTCAATGGTTCCCTGCAAACGCTCGTGGAAACCCGCGAAGCCGTGGGTCTGCCAATTCTGATGAAAGACATAATTATCGTTGCCGACCAAATAGATGCTGCCGCACAGGTTGGCGCAGACGCCGTATTGTTGATTCAGGCGCTCTTCGACAGGGGTTGCTGCGAAACAAGCGTAGATAAAATGATTGCTTTTGCCCATTCACGGGGGCTTGAGGTTCTGCTGGAAACCCACACGGCAGCGGAGTTCCAACGGGCGGTTGAAACCAAAGCGGATTTGGTTGGAATCAACAACAGAAACCTCGCAACCCTAAAAATCTACTTGAAAACCACAGAGGAAATTCTTAAAAAGAATAATGCCAACGGCAAAGTGATTGTGAGTGAAAGCGGCATCAAAACACCCAAAGACCTACAGTTCCTGCGGGGCGTTGGTGCATCTGCTTTCCTCATTGGCTCAAGCATCATGTTAACCGAAAACATCGAAGAAAAAGTCAAGGAGTTTGTGCAAGCATGAAGTTAAGCAACTATCCAATCGACGGAAAATATGGGAAATACGGCGGACGCTTTGTTCCCGAAGTCCTCATGGAAGCCATCGGTGAGCTCGAACAAGCTTATTATAAAGCCCGAAAAGACCCAGAGTTCCAGCGGCAACTGGATTATTACCTTGCGGAGTTTGTGGGCAGACCAACACCCCTCTACCTCGCCGAAAACCTCACTCGGAAACTCGGCGGCGCAAAAATCTATCTCAAACGCGAGGACTTAGCCCACGGCGGAGCCCACAAAATCAACAACACCATGGGACAGGCTCTTCTTGCCAAGCGGATGGGTAAAACACGGGTAATCGCCGAGACTGGGGCAGGGCAGCATGGCGTAGCAACCGCCATAGCCTGTGCCGCTTTGGGTTTGAAGGCGGTTGTGTTCATGGGCACCGAAGACTGCGAACGCCAACGACTCAACGTTTTCCGCATGAAACTCCTAAACGCCGAAGTTCACCCTGTCGAATCTGGCTCAAAAACGCTCAAAGACTCCATCAACGAGGCTTTCCGCGACTGGGTAACCAATCTTGAAACCACCTACTACTTGATTGGGTCCACTATGGGTCCGCATCCGTATCCGATGATTGTGCGCGACTTCCAAAGTGTAATCGGCAAAGAAATCAAAGCGCAGTTCAAACAGAAAACAGGCGGCTTGCCCGATGCGCTGGTGGCTTGTGTGGGCGGCGGAAGCAACGCCATGGGCACCTTCTACCCGTTTGAAGACGACACCTCCGTGAAGCTATACGGCGTTGAAGCTGCAGGCGAAGGCATAGAAACGGGTAAACATGCGGCGACTCTTGCGGCTGGCTCCGAAGGCGTGTTCCACGGCATGTACACATACGTTCTCCAAGACAGTAATGGGCAAATCCAACCCACGCACAGCGTATCCGCAGGCTTAGATTACCCCGGCGTTGGACCTGAACATTCATTTCTGAAAATCTCCAAACGTGCAGAATACACCTTTGCCGCAGACAAAGAAGCGGTAGATGCGTTTTTGACACTGTCGCGGGAAGAAGGGATTTTGCCCGCGTTGGAATCCTCGCATGCCGTTGCGTACGCCATGAAGTTGGCGCCGAAAATGGAGAAAACCCAGTCCATCGTGGTTACCCTGTCTGGGCGTGGAGACAAGGACGTGCAGACAATCGCAGATTACATTGGGGCGAAAATATGAGCAGCATAACTAAGGTGTTCCAGAAAGCGAAGGCAAAGGGAAACGGGGCGTTAATCGGTTACATTATGGCTGGAGACCCAACCCCAGAGCTAACGCCAAAGATTGCCGATGCACTTATCAAGGGAGGCGTAGACATCCTTGAGCTGGGGCTGCCGTTCTCCGACCCAATCGCCGACGGACCAACGATCCAAGCTGCAGGCTTGCGTGCTTTAAACGCTGGAACAACGCCCTTGAAGGTGCTGGAAGTCGCCAAGCAAATCAAACAGCAACATGACGTGCCAATCGTGATAATGACTTACTACAATCCTGTGTTCAGACTCGGCGTCGACAAGTTTCTGGGACTAGCTAAAGAACACATGGTTGATGGCTTCATCGTTCCTGACTTGCCCGTGGAAGAAGCCACCGAATACAAAGCAGCCGCAAAAAAGCATGATTTAGACACCATTTTCCTCGCCGCACCATCCACCACAAACCAACGATTAACCAAAATCGTCGATGCCTCCTCAGGCTTCCTCTACCTGGTTTCGCGCTACGGAGTCACAGGCGCCAAAACAACAGTCGAAGACTCAACCGTGCAACTAATCAAACGCATTCAGCCGTTCACCGCTGAAAAAATCCCGCTGGCAGTTGGGTTTGGCATTTCAACGCCTAAACATGTCGAACAAATCATCGCCGCAGGAGCAGACGCAGCCATCGTGGGAAGCGCATTCATCAACATCATACAAAACAACAGCCCAACCATGAATAAAGAACTTCAAGCAACCGCAAAAGCCCTCAAAGCGGCAACAAAAACCGCAAAATAAACCTGAAACTGCCCAGCAGACATTGGCAAAGTTTTATAGTTCGATTAATTCATCTATGTGCGGCGGTGGATCTTAGGCGGTGGGTTAGGGGTCCATTGTACCGTAAATCCCCTATATGACGGGCTAACATCTGCGGATGAGGCGTCAAAGGCCGCTTGAACTTCCATTTCCGAACCTGTGACTATCCGTCCTTTGGGGCTGGCGGTCAACGGGTGGCTTCCGTAGGGAAGTTGCTTCGTTGTCTACCAGGCGAACCTGGCTAGGCTCGGGAGAGAGCAACCTAAGTTTGGACGTTATGCGCTCAAGGGGGTGCGGGTAAGAGAGTAGGGTTTGGAGTGTTCAGGCGGAGTCTGGGCGTCAAACTGCAGTGGTCCACCGCTACTTCAACTTTTTAGGCAGTTTGTTTGGTTGTGCTCTGTAGATAAGGGAGGGGATAGGTGGGTAGTGGAGCGGTGTTTTAGATGTGTTGATTTTTAGAGGGCGATATAAGCTGTGCTAGTGTCCACCTGCATTGTGCTGTTCATTGATTTTTGTGGAAAAAAAGTGGACTATACATGGATTCACAAGGATACCGTGGGCGGTTCAACATGGACCCATGCAGTGCATGTGATAGAAAATGATTATCTCACATTGAAACAGATGCAGAGAAATGAGCTGAATCCAAAACAGGGTTTCATTCTCAAACGGACGTGTGGTACCCTATAAACTGTTTTAGCCACATAAAGAGAAAAAAACTGGCAGATTAAAAAATATAGAAGTAAGCGGTTTCTCCGCCAATTTTCAGTTTTTAATCAACCTTTTTTGGCTTATCTTTGAACGTGTAGTTTTTGATTGTCAAGCTCAGCACGATGATGGTCATTGTCAACGCTATCCCTATAGTGAATATGACGTTGAACGCTGTAGAGTTCGCCAAGACTGCAACGGGTTGATGGGTCACGGGGTTTAACAGTGTGTCGCTATAGCTGGACATTATGGTTGTTGCCAGCACTGGCCCGATTGCACCGCCAAGGTTACGCAGCATCGTGTTCATGCCTAATCCGACTGCGGTGCTTTCTCTTGGCACAGAAACCGAAATCATATTAACAATGGGGATAATCATTGAGACGACGCCGACGAGTGAAACCGCAACATCCAATGTCAAGTCGAATGTGGTGCCTCTGTTGAATATGAACAGCGATAAACCCACGATGCTAATCAATGCGCCCAATATGAGTATGGGTTTTGGCCCGATTTTTGTCACAAGCCTGCCCATGATTGGACCCACGATGAGCATGACAAGCGTTGCCGGCGCCAAAGTTAAGCCTGTGTGTATAGTGTCTAAGCCCAATCCGTAGGGTGCAGGTTGCTGTGCGTAGTAAACGACTGCGAAGAACAGCAGGAACATGGCGAGGCTGGAGATTATGCCAACGAGGTTCGCGACTAAGACGTTTCTGATTTCCAAGAGTTTAAGCTGTATTAGCGGGTTGACGCGTTTTTTCTCGAACAAGAAGAACCCTATGGTTAAGACAAGGCCAGGTATGAGGAAGGCTATGGTTTCAAGTGATAACCATCCGAGGTTTGGCGCTTCTGTGAGGTACAACAGGATGAGTATGATGCCTGACATCAGCATGGTTGCACCGGTATAGTCAACTTTGTTTTTTGCGCCGGGTACATCTTTCTTGAGCATTATCGCCGCAATAAAGAACAGGATGATGCTGAGTATGAAGGCGCTGTGGAAAGCCCATTGCCAACTGAGGTCTTCAACGATGTATGCGCCCAAAACCAATCCGGCGGCGGCGCCAATAGCGAAGGTTCCGCTGATTATGCCCTGTGCTGTGGCAACTTTTTCTCTTGGGAAAATGTCGGTTACTATGGCTAAACCCAAGGGAACGATGGCGAAACCGATGCCCTGGATGGCTCTTGAAGCAATCAGCAAGTAAATGTTGGTGGCAAAACCCGCTAAACCAACACCTGCAATGTAGAAGAGCAATACGCTGAGGAAGATTTTCTTTTTGCCGTAGATGTCGCCGAGTTTTCCGAATACTGGGGCAACGGCGGCTCCAACGATTAGGAAAGAAGAGGTTATCCATGACGCGAGAGTTTTTGATGCTCCCAGGTCAGCTTGTATGGCTGGTATGCCCGGGATGACCATGGTTTCGACGTAGTTGAGCAGTAGTGAGACTGCGGTTACGGTTAAGAGGACTTTGAGGGCGTAATTCGAGGAGCCTAAGGTACCCTTTGAGTCCTTGATGTTTGGGGTGCTGTTTGATTTCATGGTTATTCGCTTCTTAGTCTAAAATAGCGGCTAACAGTCGGTTAATATACTTATCGTCGCTAATAGCAACAGTTTTAAAGCAAAACAACCAATATCCTACTCACGGTCAAACAATGCCAAAAGTAATCCCCGAATACAAAGAAGCAGCAAAAACCAAAATCATCCAAGCCGCAAGAAAAGTCTTTGCCGAAAAAGGCTACCACGACACCACCATGGACGACATCGCCAAAGAAATAGGCGTAAGCAAAGGCGCCCTCTACTCATACTTCAAAAGCAAAGAAGACCTCCTAAAAGAACTCTCACTGCAAAACCACCAAACCCTCCGAGACATAATAAACACGGCCTGCAAAAGCCACGACTTAACCCCTGCACTCGAAGAAGTCTACGTCCAGATGACAGAAAAATACGGGGGCAACATGCACACCAACTTTGAAATCATCGCGTTAGCCGCTCATGAACCAACAACCAAAAAAATCATCATGGAAGATTTCCAAAGAGACATAGACACGGTCCAATCGTTTCTGGAAGACAAAATGAAACAGGGCACCATGAGAACCGACGTTAACGCTCGCGCCCTCGCCGAACTGTTCACTTCACTCTACATGGGAACCATGGCGAAACTCATCTTGGGCTTTAACAGCAAAGAAATCCATGACAACTGGATGGAATCCATGCTGTTGATTTTGGGGAAAAACAAAACAAAATAGCTGTTAAATCACTTTAGGAATTGATTTATAAAACCTTAAATTCTCAGCTTACCACATGCATACTAACTGGTGAAAAAAATGGGTTACTGCTCAAACTGTGGCACAAAAATAGACGATGAAGCCTATTTCTGTTTTAAATGTGGAACAAAAACTCAAGCAGGCAAAACTGCAAAAGCAACGTATCCATCTGACGAGTTACGGGATGCTTTCTACCAGGTCGGAATGGAACTCGAAAAAGCCTTCACCATAGCGGCAAAAGAAACCCAATCTGCATTTAAGAAAGTCAGCGAAGAAATGCAGCAAAAAAAATCCACCCCATCTAACGCTCAAGGACCCGTGGTTTGTTCAAGCTGCGGAGCCAAGAATGTTTCCGGTGCAGTTTTCTGCAACAATTGCGGCACAAAAGTAGCATCTGCTGAAGGGTCTTCTGGAAAAGAATGAGCGCAAGCAAAACGCTTATCGCTTACGTAAGCAAACAGGGAGCCACCGAGGAATCGGCGAGGAAAATATCAGAAACTCTGCGCTCCAAATTCAGGTTAGAGGTTGATTTAGTTGACCTCAAAGAACAGAAACCGCTTGACTTGGTACAGTACCAGAACATAATTGTCGGCGGCGGCGTTCGAGGCGGCAGAGTGTACGGCAAAACACTAAAGTTTCTTGAGAACGATTTAAGCGGCAAAAAAGTGGCCTTTTACGTTTCCTCAACATGGGCGGGTACACCGGGAAGCTACGAAAACGCAAAAAGCAGATTTGTCGAAAAAACCTTAGCCAAATACCCCAAGGTTAACGTCGTAAGTGCAGAAGCCTTCGGCGGACGCATAAGATATTTTGGGAAAACCATGGTGGATAACACGGATTTAGCTAAGGTTGAGGTTTGGGCAGAAGAGCTTGGAAAAAAATTCACCCAATAAATCAGGCATCAGTAAGGCGGGTGCTTTGCTTTGTCCTGTCTGCTGCGTTGAATACGTTGAAGTCGAGTTCGACATGGAAGTTGAAGGGGTTATACTGCACAATGTAAAAGCCCTCAAGTGTCCAGACTGCGAAGAAGAATTGTTTACGCCCCAACAACATGAAGCAATCAAGAAAAAAATCGAAGATTCAACGGGGCACTAACAGTTTTTGGTTTTAGGCTTGGTTTTGGGAGCCTGTTTTTGTTAAAGCAACGTTTGATTTTGGGTGTTGCCTTTGTTTTTGTTGGTCGATAGGCTTTTATATTTGGCTATTGTGTCTATGGTTTGCAACAAACGGGATTTGACATCAAAGCATGGTCAGAAAAGCACGAATCAGGCTCACAAGTACAGATTACAGTAAATTAGAAGAGGTATGCGGAGAACTGAAAAGCATAGCCTCAAAAACAGGCGTGAAAATGAACGGTCCAGTACCGCTTCCGACAAAACGCCTGCGCGTTCCAGTTCTTAAAGGTCCATCAGGCGAAGGCACTGCAACATGGGACCGATGGGAAATGCGCATTCACAAACGATTAATCGACATCGACTCTGAAGAACGCGTCATGCGAAGGATCATGCGCATACGAGTTCCAGAAGAAGTCCACGTCACAATCGAGCTTATCTAAACTTTTTCTTTAAATCTTTTAATTTTCAACTCTCTTTAGCTGTTTCTCTGAAGCTATATTTCCTTAAAACCGTCGATTAAGCATTATGCCGATGCTTCATTAAGCAATCAACCTTACTTTCATAACCACTTTTTTAGCTGAAGAGTAGATAAGTAACTACCGCTAAAGCTGCAGCGGGCACAAATGCAGCTGCCCAAACCTTCTTGTTTACATTGAATATTTTGAGGCCATCCAAAACGCCGATTGGTATTAAGTTGAAGACGCCCATGAATGCATTGATGTATGCGGCGAAGAGCAGCATCAAAGCCCAATCTAAGGGTATGGGCAGCATGAAAGCTAAACCGAGAAAAATGGCTGAAAACGCCATGTTAGTTAGAGGCCCAGCTATGGATATTGTTACGATGTCCTCTTTTTTCTGCAGGGTGCCGCCAATCATCATTGCGCCTGGAGCAATCATGCGGAAGGGCAAAAATATCGAGGCAAAAGTTAGAAGTGCACCAAATGTTGTTAAGCGAAATTCAGCCCACAAACCTTTCCGTTGAGCAGTGATTTTATGGGCTATTTCATGAGTTAAAAACGAGAGTATCATAATGACTCCGAAAACAGCCATAATTGCCCAAGTCCACTCGAAACTAAACCCAAAATAGTCAGGAAGCAACATTGCGAATATTCCGATTGAGAAACCGATGCCGAGTACAAGCGCCGCCGCAACGCCGATGTGCTTGAGTTCTTTGGGGCTTGTGGAAATATGGTTTTTACGTTTGAATTGTTCTTGACCGAAAACGTAACTGTAGTTGTATGAGCCGTATCCTTGTGTCTGCATGACTTGTTCCTGCCGCTGTGCCCGTGCTTGGTCGATTTTTGGGCATGCGTGGTTTTCAGGTAGACGGTGTGCGCCGCAGAATTGTCCTCCGCAGTGTGGACAACGGAACGGGAGAAGAGTTTCTTGCTGGCATGCTTCACATTTCATGTTTGTTTGGCGCCTTTCTCACTAAAATGTCAGGGGTATCTTATATTTTTACGCCAAAATATCCACAAAAATTCCCTTACAGTTTTATAGGAACGTTCACGGTAATCTTATATCTCTGTATACAACATATTTTATTTGTATACCCATATGAGGCAAGAACGGTGACGACTGAAGTCTTATCGATAAGAGTCAAAAAAAACCTCAAACACGAAGCAGAAAAATTAGGCGTTGACATAAAAGCGGAAGTGGAAAACCTCCTCGGACAACTTGTCGCCGAAAAAAAGGCAAAAGCACAGCAGATAGCCAAAGACCTTCGCGAAGCAATGGACGTAACACCCGAAGAGTGGGCAGTAGATGTCAGAGCGACAAGGGACGAAATGTAAGTATCTAATCGACGCGTCCGCGCTATATCCAATTCTACTTTCAGGTATCCCCCTTAACGCCGAGGAGTGCGCAATAAGCTCTCTAACAGAATATGAGATTGGAAACGTGCTATGGAAAGAGAGTAAACAAGGCAGGATGAAAAACCCACATTTGGCGGCGACAACTTTCTCAAAAGCGATGCAGCCTTTAACAAAACTTGAATTCGACTTGATAGATAACGTTCTTGCTCTCGCAATAGATAGAAACCTTACTTTCTACGATGCGTCCTACGCGTACATAGCTGAAAAGGAAAACCTCAGATTAGTCACGCCAGACGCAGATTTGCTAAAAAAGTGCAAGGTCACAATTTCAATAAAAGAAATGCAACAGATCAAAACCGACGTTTAATGTTTCACTCGGCATATTTGAATCTTAATAGAGATTCTAGCTCCAAACCCAAACTGACAAAGCAACTAACAGAGCAAATTCATGCGAATGTTCTATTACTTGTGCTTTTCTCGCTAAGTGCGGTCTCAGTTAATATTGTATGCTTCATCGCTGGCTTTCGATGCCTTCTATAAAGAAGTAAAGAAATTACCGCAATTACAATCAAGAATGTAACTGCCAAGACAATAGACGAATTTTCTATTAGCATACTTTCACGGTTGGGTTCAAGTGTCGATGAAGGAATTTGTATAGCATAAACTTGTTCGTTTGAAGTGCCGTACAAAACACTATTAAAGACAACTGGCGCTCCAAAACTAGAATCAGTTGAATAATTCCAAACGTTCTCACCGTTATTCGCATTTAATGCATAAATCCCTGTATCTGACCCTAAATAAACAACGCTATTGACAACTGTAGGTGCAGAAATGCCCTGATAAAGGCTGGACTCAAAAGTCCTGATCCAAATCTTATTGCCACTTACAGCATTAAGCGCATAAAGCTTATTCAACCCATTTCTTGCGTACAAGACACCGTTTGATATTGCGAAATACGGTTGCTGGGCGGTGTCCCCACCATCGTAGATGGAATAGTTCCAAATCTTAGTACCTTGCGTTGCATCAAGTGCATAAATGTTAGCTTCAGACGTAATTCCGTAAACTATCTTATTAGCAACAGCTGGTGCAGGGTGGAAATCTCCAGCAGGGTAACTCCAGATTTTTTGGCCTGTAAACATATTTAGGGCATACATGTTTTCATCGAATGAACCAACGTACACCAATCCATTAGTTACGGCAGGAGTAGAGAAGCTCCTGCTATTCACAATATTGGTGAAGTTCCAGATGCTTTGTCCACTGGTCGCATTGAGGGCTAGTAATGTGCCTTCACTTCCTTCTCCGCTACCAATAAAAAGGATATTTTGAACCACTGTTGGATAGGAAACAAACGTTCCAGCAGAAAAGTTCCAAAGTAAGTAACCATCCGATGCTCTTAAAGCACAGGTATAGTGCTCTGTTGCAAAATAAACTGTTCCATTGACTACGGCAGGTGGAGTTACAGTATGACATGTATTATCTCTGTAATCCCAAATTACCGCTCCATTGGTAGCATTAAGAGCGTAAACATCAATCCAAAATCCCAAATCATATTGCCAATAATCGGCTCTGGAATTTGCCCCTACATATACAATCCCATCAACCACAGATGGTTCTGTTAGAACCCTTTGTTTACTAGGAATTATCGTTTGAGGCCACTGGGATGGCAAAGATATTGATGGAAAAGTAATATTTGTTTTCCAAAGCTGTGTTGGAGTAAGTAGTGAATTAGCTGTGGAATTCTCAGTTCCTATGCCGCTATGAGCTGGGTCTGAACGGAACATTGACCAGCCGCCAGAGGATGTAGCTTTGACGGTCGCAGACATCGAAGATGTTAAGAATGCAAAAACAAGAACCAGAGCCAAAAGTTTACTCAAGTTACTCATACTTACCTCTCAGAAGCGGCTTCAATAAAAGACTTCTCGTACAATTGTCTTGACTGAAATTAGTCAAGGTTTCTTTACTTATTTAAAACGTTGGCTCTGCTGTTGCTTTACCATTTTTGGTTTGGAAATAGAGATTATCTGCAGAAACCTTAAGAGGGGTAGGTCGTATTGGCAATTTCAGCAATCATTAGCATGCTAAACAAAAATCAGCACTTCACTCTAAAAACAAAATCACCCCAAAAATGCATAAACTCTTTAAAACAAGTAAACAACTATCAACAGAACAAAGGGGAAAATAGGGAGCTTGTCACTTGAAGCCGTTTAGCTTTGTCCACGCTGCAGACCTGCATCTGGGTTATTCGCAGTATGGTTTAGAAGCTAGAAGGCAAGACTTCGACGACGCATTCAAAGAACTCGTGGATAGAACAATCGAGTTGAAACCTGACTTCATGATTATCGCAGGCGACCTTTTCCATCAAGCAAGACCATCCAACCACACGTTGGAGAACACGATCCGCAGCTTCAAACGCCTAAAAGACGCAGGCATCCCAGTCTTAACTGTGGACGGCTCACACGACTCCGCTCCCAACACCATCACGAGCACAATCCTCTATCCGCTCGACAGCGCTGGATTAATCATTCACCTGCCAAGACATCAGGGCGCATGCTGGAGTAAACCTGACTGTTGCTACGTCTACGGCATCCCAACCTACCACAACCGCCATAAAACCCAGGAGGCACTGCCCAAATTCATGGAGGAAAACCAGCCGACACCAAAAACGGGCATCGCCAACATCTTTGTTTTCCACGGCGCATTGGATTTGCCCGCTGTCAAGGGGCCTTTTGAAGCGGAAATCTTGCCTGACGAGTTGCCAGGAGGCTTTTGCTATTACGCTGCGGGGCATGTGCATCAACGGTACCTTGGCAAGTTTAAAGACGGCATCTTAGCCTACAGTGGCTGCACAGAAACGGTTAGTTACGGTGAAGCAAAGTACTCCAAAGGATTCTACCATGTCAAGGTGAACGAGAAAGGAGAAGTTCAGCCAGAACTGATAGAATTGTCTTCGCCGCGCAAATTCGTTATTCTCGATGAGCAAGATTTTTCTGGCATGCAATCAGCCAAAATCACAGAGTTAGCCGCTCAAATGGTGAAGGATGCCGAGCAAGAGGGCGCGGTGATTATTCCAGTTTTGAAGGGAACACTGCCAACAGAAGCCAACCGAACAGAAATCGACGTGGCAAGAATCAGGAATGCGGCTCCAAAAGCCCTGCTCGTCCACCCTGTTGTGCTGCTTAAGGAAACTGCGGTTTCAGACGAAATCGTGCGCTCCATCTTTGAAGGCGGATTCAAAGACCTTAAAACCAAAGCCTTCGAATATTTTGTGCAAATCTTCTCAGACCGCTATGGCAAAGAAGACGCTGAAAGAATCGCCAAAGACGCACTCAGCCTAATCGAACCCTTAACTCGAAAGCAAGATGAGAAAGTTAAGCAATCAATCGAGGAGCTGGTAAAATGAAAATAGAAATCGTCCAGCTTGAAAACATCCGTAGCCACACCAAATCCACTGTGCCCTTTACTCATGGGTTCAACTGTTTAGTTGGCGGCGTGGGCTGCGGTAAATCCAGCGTCATGTACGCGGTTGATTTTGCCCTGTTCGGCGGTTCAGTTGGCAGAAGCTTCGAGTATCTGCTTCGGGAAGGCGCAGACACAGGAAAAGTCACGATTCAATTTACCCATAACGGCAGAACCTACAAGCTTACAAGAGGATTAAAACGTAAGGGCAAGAGCATCAACCAAGACATTGAACAACTCAAACTCTACGAAGATGAAACACTCGTTGCCAGCATGAAAATTGATGCTATCGCCGAACAGCTAAAAGCCATAACGGGCTTGGACAAGGACCTCTATAGCGAAATCGTCTGGTTTAGGCAAGAACACCTCAAGGAACTGCTGGATGCTAAACCACGCGATAGGCAAACACGCCTAGACGAATTGTTCGGATTGTCTGATTATGAGGTGGCTTGGAACAGCATTGCCCAGTACAAACGGGACTACGAGAATGAGCTGTCTTTTTTCCAGAAAGACCCCGATGTTAACGGCTTAGAAAAACTCAGCAACGAATACAACAGGGCAAGCGAAGAATTCACGCTAATAGAGTTGGATTTGGAGAATTCAGCCCAGAAGCTCGCAGTCGCAAAAAGAGCGTTGGATGAAGCAAACACGAAACTCAAACAGTTGGAAGAGAAAAAACTCGCCGTGGAAGAACTCAAACGCAAAGAAGCACGGTTAAACGCCAACATAACCAACATGACAGCAACTGTGGCTTCTCTTAACCAACGTATTGAAGGCAAAAAAAGCATCGTTGATAACCTGCGTCAACGGCAAACCTCGCTGGATTCTCAGACGAAAGCTTGCCTGGGTAAGCTTGAGCAAGTGGGACTTCCCTCTAATCAGTCCGTGGAGCAGTTGGGTTCCTGTTTAGCGGGTTTTGACGATAGAATCAGCAGTTTGAAAGCCGAACAAGAAGCCACTATGCGCAGCATGCAGACTGACCAGAAAAGAGCAGGGTCGCTCGCTGAAGAAAGCAAGTGCCCGCTGTGTATTCAGCCTTTAACGGGTGAATATAAAACCAGTCTACTTGAAAGGATAAAGCAGGAGAACACTGAACGGGAAAAAACAGTTAACCAACTTCGAATAGAAGTTGCTAATCTCCAAAAAACCAAGGCAATTGCCTCAGAAGCTTATTCTAATTTACAAACCTGTGTTACCCGCAGCGCCGATTTGAAAGCAAGAATAACTGAAGAAGAAATCAACCTCACCAGCTTTTCAAGTGAATCTGAGGAGAAACAGAAGCTGGATGGCGACTTGCGGTTGCAGTTGGAGGAAGTGCAGGTTGAGATCGGCAAATTTAACCTCTCAGACGTTGAAGCAGCCCGAATGCATCGGGAGCAGACGTTTAAGCAGTATTACGTTGTGGAATCCGATTTACGCACTAAGGAGAACCGCAAAAAAGACCTTGGCTACCGTTTAGACGACACTAAAGAACGCATTAACCTTGCACAAGAAAAACTGGCGCGCATGGAAAAAATCCGCAGAACCGTCGAAGTTCTGGGCGCTATCCGAGATGCTTACCGCAGCATTCAGCCTAAACTTAGAAGCGAGTTTGTTAAGGTTCTGCGCAACTTTGTTCAGCAAGTCCTCGATGGCTTGGTGGGCGGAGAAACACCAACGTTGAACGTGGTTATAGATGAAACTTATACTCCGTATGTGAAAAGCGATACGGGAGTAGACCGCGAAGTAGGTAACCTCTCGGGTGGGGAACGGACGCTTTTGGCGTTTGCCTACCGTCTGGGCTTGGGACAGTTGATTATGCAGTCAAGGACGGGTCACGGCTTGGGTATGCTGATGCTCGATGAACCCACAGAGAACTTGGGAAGCGAAGACGGCAGCATAGAGCGGTTGGCGGAAGCCATCAGCCGATTCAAAGCTATCGAACAGATCATCGCGGTAACGCATAGCGAGGCGTTCGCGGCAAAAGCTGACCACGTTGTCACTCTTGAAAAAGAGGCGGGCGTAAGTAAAATCTCTATCGAACGCTGAAAACTCAGGCGCGCATATTAATGTTTGCAATTATTTTAAAACAGGATACACTGTTTTGAAAATAGACAATTCTGCTACAACGACTTCCATCGTTGTGTATAGAGAGTCACATCTGAAACAGTAAAATAAACATAATTTGCTATGAGCCATATTAGCGCTTGGAAAAGCTTATAAGAAGTTTATGCCTAAAGAGAAAGTCAGAAATTCGGTGACTTAAATTGAACAAAAAGACAATGTATATTATCGTTGCGGTTTTAGTCGTCGTCATCATCATTGCCGGCGCAGCAGCATACGTACTCAGCACAAACAATGGCGGATCATCAAACAATACATCACCAACACCCACTCCAGCTCCAGCATCAGTTGTTAATGCATCAACTTTACAATTCGTCGTTAACGAAACTACCAACGGTGCCAATGTTACTTACGATTTCACAGCCAAGAACGTGAACACTACAACACTTGTGCTAAGAGTCGATATACCCGGAGGTTCAAGCGGCAACTACAGCTATATTCTCGATGTATCTCAACAAAAATCGTGGCTCAGCACTGACAATGGCGTAACATGGACAGCAAGCGTTTACAACACAGACTGGGAAACATTCGGTCTAAAATGGTACAACTATTCCAATGCACTGGTCATGTGGAATGGCGTTGATCAAACCTACACTTACGATGCATCGACCCTCATCTACTGCATAGCTGTCAATCCAACTCTTCCTGCTTCGGAATTTGCAACAAGTTAAATAACCGCGAATTGTTGGCTATCCAACCAACCCATTTTCTTTTTTTAATTTAACACTAAAGTAAAGTAAAAGAAGACGCTTTGTACCACATCGCAAAAATGCAGGTAGTAAACGTTAAGTAATTTGGGCATCTTTGACCTCGTAGATTATGCTGCCGCCGGTTTTCATGTTGATCTGGTCGATTTCCTGTATCATGCGGTTAACCATCCTGCCCACGACAAGCACGAAAACGTTTAAGCCACGCGATGCAGCGATTGCGGCTGACCTGCCGATTCCGAATTCTATGTCTGCTTTAAGCTCCAGCTTGTTGAGAACTGCCCTTCCAACTGCACCCATCACGCCAACTCGATCAGGCTTGAATTCATCATAGAACGCTTTGACTTTGGCTATGTCAGCTGCGCGTGAGCCGCCTTTGCGAATGCTGGGAAGTTTAACGATTAAGATTTTTCCCTGTTTAACCTTGACTTTGCCATGGAGTTCTGTTAACCCTAAGTCTTCTCCTGGTTGTGCATCCACAAGTGCTTTGCCTGTGGCTTCTGTCAATGCACTGTCTGGGGGCACAGTGTACATGACGCCTTCTTTCATTATCAAACCAATTTCCTGCCCCGCCTTGATGTGCTGGGTAGCTATGGCTGGCCACGCATGCTCAATTTTCAGGTTATGCTTCACTTCGGTGACGTAGTTTTCGAGGGCGCGTACATCTTCCCGCAGTTTAGTCACGGCTTTGGGGGTTAAGCGGTAGTCGGCTCTTTCTGAGCCAGCTTCTAGAAGTCCTTCTTTGGTGAGTTTTTTGAAGTATTTGGAGATGGCTTGGATGGTTATGCCGAGTTTGTCGCTGATGTCTTTTTGTTTGATGTGGGGTTGGTTGCGCATTATTTCGAGGAGGATTTGGAATTTGGTGAATTCTCCTTTGTCGCGTAGTAGGATGGGTTGGGTTTGTTTGGGCAAGAGTTATTCAACCTGACATTAACTTTAGTTAAACGAAAGTTAATAAGTATTCGGATGGATAAACAGCACTGGAACGGGAAAAAAAACATGCACATAGCCGACGGGATCTTAACATGGCAATGGAGCATCGCATGGTACATAGTTGCCCTGTTCTTCGTAGCCATCGGCGCAAGAAAAATAGCTCAAACCCGAAAAGCAAACCCAGCATACATGTCCATACTAGCCCTCATGGGTGCAGCCGTCTTCGTAATATCCGTCTGGCACATCCCAGTAGCCTTCGCAGGAACAAGCTCCCACCCAAACGGCACAGCCTTAGCCGCCATAATCATCGGACCCCTCGCAACCGCAGCCATAACCAGTATAGTGCTCTTCTTCCAAGCATTCCTTGGACACGGCGGCATAACATCTCTTGGAGCCAACCTCATCTCTCTTGGAGTCGTCGGCGGCTTCGTAGGAATCAGCATCTACATGCTTCTCAAAAAGTTGGGAGCATCAGTGTGGCTTGCAGCAGGCGTCGCTGGATTCGTCGGCGACTTATCAACTTACGCATGCACCGCACTGCAGCTTGCCGTTTCACTTAACCCCACCTCAATCGGTCAGCACTGGGAAATCTACATGCTCGGCTACTTGCCCACTCAGATTCCCTTGGCGATTTTGGAGTTTGCATTCACAGCAGCCGCCGTCCAATACATCCAAGTTCATCGTCCTGAAATTCTCACATGGTGGAGAGGCATCCCCGCGATTGCTGGTGCACCTACAGTTTCATCAAAACCTTCAGAACCCAAACTCTCAAACCCTAAACGCCACAGAATTGATAGATTCACCAAATACGTTCTCATAACCATGACTTTAATGGTCGCTATAATGCTCGTCAGCACCTATGTTGGCGTGAACGTTTTCGGGGGCAAAATGGGCGGCACAGACTCTTCGGTTGCCAGCGGAGGATTCAGTTTCCTCACTCACTATACCATGGTTGACGAGTATGTTGTGTTCACGATTGGGGGAGCTGCAGGCGGATTGGTTGTAGGTTACCTTCTACCGTCAGTATTTGGGCAACTGTCGAAGCGCAAGGAGGAAAAGCAGACTGTTTGAGTGGCTGCAGGGCGACCCCGTAAACGGCATTCTCATGACGCTGGCGTTCTTCAGTTTCCTAATAATCGGCAGAAACCTGAAACTGTGGCAGATGAACAAACGTGGGAAAAGTGCTCAAATGCAGGCAGAAGTTGAAGAAGGCAAATCGTCTCTTGCCGAAGAACCCAAAACTGGTTCTGTGCTGCATCGGTTTGATGCACGAATTAAATTTATCTGCGCCATCGTCGCGGTTTTCGGAGCCGTGGCACTAACCCATTCAGAATTTGCAGTTATCCCGATTATCGTTTGCGTGGTTCTGGTCATTTTCGCTCGGGCATCGTTGAAAAGCTACTTTAAGAGGCTTCTGTACCCGCTCTCCATCGCTTTAGTCGTGGCAGTCGTGCAACTGTTCACGGGCACAACTGTTGTGGCGACAATCCCGTACTTAGGCTGGCATATCTACTCGCAAGGTATCGCCTTCGCCATCCTCATCTTCGCCAGGGTCTTAGCCGCCGCATCAATCCTCAACCTGCTCATAACCATAACGCCCATGGAAACCCTGATGGATTCACTATCGTGGTTCCGCGTACCCTCGGTCATCTTGGACACGATGATGCTGATGTACAGGTACATCTCAGTGGTTTCTGAGGAAAAAGCCCGAATCTACAAGGCACAGGAATCTCGATGCGGCTACACCAAATCCGTCAGCGTGGTCCGCAAACTCGGCAATTACGGCACCGTCGGCGGTATGTTGCTGGTGAAATCGTTTGACCGAGCCTTAAAAGTCGGTGACGCTATGGTTTCCCGCGGCTACACAGGCACAAGCAGCCTCTTTAGCTACAGCACAAAGAAAATGGCGAAAAAAGACATAGCCATCGGCGTGATTGTGGTTTTAGCGGTGGTTGCGCTGTTGTTGGCGGACCTTGGAATAATTTAAAGGAGAAAAAAGGATGAAAGCAATCGAAACAATCAACCTCTCACACACCTACCCAGACGGCACTAAAGCCATCGGAAACATCAACTTCAACGTGGAAAAAGGAAAAAACATCGCAATCCTCGGACCCAACGGCGCCGGCAAATCCACCCTGCTACACCACTTCAACGGTTTATTGATGCCGACGAGCGGAAAAGTCAACGTACTCGGACAAGAAGTAACTAAACAGAACCTTGATGAAATCCGCCAAAAAGTCGGCTTAGTCTTTCAGGATCCCGACGACCAACTCTTCGCCCGATCCGTCGCCCTCGACATCGCCTTCGGACCAACCAACCTCAAACTTTCCAAAGCGGAGATTGCGCAACGCGTAAACTGGGCGATAGAAGTCACTGACCTCAAAGGCTTGGAGAACAAGTCGCCGTCGAACCTCAGCGGGGGACAGAAAAGGCGCGCTTCCATAGCGGGGGTTTTGGCGATGAAACCCGAAATCATAATACTTGACGAGCCCATGTCGAACCTTGACCCGAAAACATCCAGCAAAGTCCTGAAACTGCTCATGCAGCTAAACAAAGAGCTGGGCTTAACATTGATTATAGCGACGCATGACGTGGATTTAGTGCCATTGTTCGCCGATGAAATCTGCATTCTAAACAAAGGGCAAATCCTGATGCAGGGGCCGCCTCAGGAAATCTTTAGTCAAGCCGAACTTTTGCGCAGCGTGGACCTTCGCCTGCCCAGAATCACGCACCTGTTTGAAATCCTAAACAAAGAAGACAGCCTTCGAGGCGACAAGCAGTATCCGCTTACGATTGGGGAAGCCAGAAGAGAAATACTTGAGATGTTGGAGAACAAGAAATAGTTAGTGTAAACATGCTGTTAACTTTTTGTTAACACAAAAGTTATATCTATTGTTAACAAATATGTTTATCATGAGCGAAGTAATAGCCATCAGAATTCCAAGAGAACTAAAAAAAGAACTCCAACAGCTCAATCCAGACTACGCAGAAGACGTAAGGACATATCTTGAACAAATGGTGAAAAAGAAAAAACTAAAGCATGCCCTAGCTGAAGCCACACGCTTTAGAAATGAACTCTACAAAAAGACAGGCAATACCACCCCCGCAGCAGACATAATAAGGGAAGATCGCGATCATGGCCACTGAAATCGTGGTGGATTCATCGGTTATCGTGGCTCTGGTTCTGCCCGAAGAGCATTCTAATTGGGCGCTGGGAAAATTATCAGAACACGAATACTCCCACATTCTAGAGTTTAGCTATTACGAAGTTGCTAATGCCATCAAATGCAAAACGCCGAACAGACTAAACAACAAAGAAGCTCAAAAATCATTCACGCGGGCTCTGGGCATCATGAATCAGTTTGGGGTTCATAGTTTCGGCGAAGTGATTGTAGGTGCAATGAATTTGGCATTGGAACATAACATTGCTGTTTATGATGCTGCTTTTCTCTCGCTTGCAGATAAGTCAGATATGAAGTTACTAACACTCGATATGGAACTCGTTAAGAAACTGGAAAAAACGAAATATTTTGATCTTATTGAATACCCCAAAAAATAGTTTTTTAAAAAGAGGAAATGCATTTCTTAACTTGAAAGGTCATATCCTCGTGCTGTAACCATTTTTCCGTTGACAACTTTTGTTGCAGAGTTGCCCACGACTATGGTGGTGACCATGTCGATGTCGCAGTTGAGCATATCTTTGAGTGTAGTTACAATCGCGGTTTGACCTTCTCGTCCTGCTTGCCGAACAATTCCAACGGGCGTTTTAGGATTGATGTACTTGAGCATTATTTCGTAAGCTTTCGCCAATGGTTCGATTCGTCCCTGGCTTTGGGGGTTGTAGAGAACAATTGAGACGTCTGCTGAGGCGGCTGCTTCGAGTCTTCGCTCAATTTTTTCCCAAGGAGTCAACAGGTCACTGAGGCTGATTACTGCGAAGTCGCTCACTAATGGTGCCCCAAGGATTGCGGATGCGGCGGTTGCTGCGGTGACGCCTGGAACAATCTCAACGAGCACGGGGTTTTTGTCTTTGGCTGCAACTTCTAAAACTACGCCTGCCATGCCGTAGACGCCTGGGTCTCCGCTGCTAACCATCACGACGAGTTTGCCTTCTTTGGCTTTGTCTACTGAGGTTTGGGCGCGTTCCACTTCTTTGCCCATGGTGCCAGAAATGACTTCAGCGCCTTTTTTAACGATTGATTGAATTAATTTGATATAAGTACCATATCCAACGACGACGTCGGCGGCTTCTATTTCACTTCGAGCCTTAGGCGTTAAATGTTCAAGGCTGCCTGGGCCGATGCCGACTACACTTATTCGCCCTCGGCTACTGCCACTGTTACCCCGTTGAGCTTGGTTTTTTTGAGTAGTAGTTTTGAGTTTTTTCCCGCTATCAGTAGTGCTGCTCGTTCGCATACTCCTCCAACACCGATTTTTTCCTGAACCATCGCTGAGTCAGGGGAAAGATCTGGGTGATTTAGAGAACGAAGTGCATCGACACTTAAAAACTCAAGCGGCGCACCCAACTTTTCTACAGCGTCCACTAGGGGTTTGGAGTTTCGCTTGATATCTACCGTTGCAAAGCGATTAACGCTCAATAAGGAAATATGGAGTCGTGCCAAAGAAGCGTCCACCGCTTCAACTATGCTTTCAGTGGTTGAGTCTTTTCTTGCACCCAACCCGACAACGATGTACTTAGTTCTTAGTATCGTGAACGGTTTAACGAATTTAGCAATCGACAAGGGCTCATGAGTTATTATTATCCCCGCGTCATAATTGTTAACGATTTCAAGTGCTTGCACACCGTTCTCGGCTTTTTTAATCTCGAAACAGCCGATTACCTCTGTTGGAACTTTAACATCGCCGACCAGTACAACGATCAATCGGTCGCCGTTCACAATGGCAGAGTTCACTGCAACGAGGCTTTCTGGGTTTTGGATGGTTAAATGAAGGTTTTTGGCGATTTCGTCAACGCTCATCTTGCCCGTAACGTCTGAGGCTGTGGTGATTACCGGGGTGCCGCCGATGCCTTTTGCGATTGTTCTGGCTAACTCGTTTGCGCCGCCGAAATGCCCAGACAAGAGGCTGATGATGAATTTTCCCGTTGCATCAACACCGATTACTGCTGGATCTGTGAGTTTGCTTTCCAGAAGCGGTGCGACTGAACGGATAATTATTCCTGTTGCCATGACACCTACAAACGCATCGACGCTGCTGTAGGAGTCTTTGATGAAGTCCCCGAATTTTTTGTCCATCACCGTGACGCCGTTTTGACTGTATTTTTTTGGCGCATAAACCGTCGAATTTAATCCAGCAGCATCTAAAACGTCTTTAATTTTCAGCGCCGTATCGACGCCCTGTCTTGTAATTGCAACAACTGCTATGCCTTTAGCATACATTCCTATTCGCCTTTGCGGAACCCCGTGGTGAATTTGGGGTCATAGAGCTTAGATAAATCGTACGCTTGCGGGTCGAAGACTTTGCCGACGAAAATCAAGGCGGTCTCAGTTATGCCTTCAGCTTTGACTTTGGCAACGATGTCTGCAAGTGTGCCTTTGACGATTTTTTGTTCAGGCCACGTTGCCTTGTAAACCACTTGGCAGGGTGTTTCTTTGGGGTAGCCGCCTTTCTGGAGGTCCTCTACGACGCGGGCAATGTGTGGGGTGCCGAGGAAAATAACCATCGTTGCTTGGTGAACAGCTAATTTGCGGATGCTTTCGGCTTCCGGCACTGGTGTTCTGCCTTCGGGGCGCGTGATGATGACTGTCTGGGAGATGTTTGGCAGCGTTAATTCACGGTTCAATGCTGCTGCGCCGCCTAAGAGGCAGCTGACGCCTGGAATACGGAAGTACTCTATGCCTTCTTTATCTAAGAAAGTCATCACTTCTTGGATAGCACCGTAGAAGCTTGGGTCACCGTCATGGAGACGCACTACAAGTTTATCGGCTTTGACACCTTGAGCCATGATTTTTTGGACTTCGGGCAGGCTCATTTTGGCGCTGTCATGCAGCTCTACGCCTTTCTTGCAGTATTTCAGGTATTCTGGGTTTAAGAGACTGCCAGCGTAGATGACGCTGTCGGCTTTTTCAAGCCATTTTTTGCCTTTCAACGTGATGAGTTCGGGGTCGCCTGGACCTGCACCTATGAAAACAACTTTATTCATGTTTGGCACCATTCCCGTTTTGTTTCCAGTGAATTGGAACCTGGCTTTTCTTAACAATCGCCACTGAAAAGTAATCTTCTGTTATATCCCAGCTGGGTACATCGCTTAGTTTGCCCACGAGAACTTTCTCTTCCCACAACGTACATCGCTTGACCAAGGCGATGGTTGAGTTTTGGGTGAAACCCGCCTTCAAAAGGATTGGAAGGAACTCTTTAATGTGGAATGCGCACTTCATGAACACCAAGTTATCTGCGTGTCTGGCGGCGTCTTCGATGTGTGCTGGGTTGAGGTCTGAGGGGATAATTGTGACTACTTCTTCTTTCTCCGCCAAGGGCAGTTTTGCGCTTGCTGCTGCGGCGGTCACTGAGGTTACGCCGGGGATGATTTCGAGCTCGATTTCAGGGTAGGTTTCTTTGACGCATTCATAGAGGTACAGAAACGTGCTGTAGAGCATGGGGTCGCCCAGGGTGATGAAGGCAACGTCGCCTTTTTTTGCTTTCGCCGCAACTATAGCTGCGTTTTCCACCCATAATTTTCGGTTGTTAAGGTCGTCTTTAGTCATGGGGAAAACAAGTTCAAGGATTTCAGCTGGTTTTTTGCGTTCAGCCAAGATTTGTTTAACCATGCGTAGAGCCATGCTGGGTTTGTTAGCGTGGGATTTCGGTACACATATAATGTCCACTGATTGGAGGGCTTTCACTGCTTTAACCGTGATTAGTTCTGGGTCGCCTGGACCAACGCCGATGCCTATGAATGTTCCAGCCAAATGAGTTCACCTAAGGTTTTGTCGCTGAGACAATTGTTATTGGGTTTCTTGCCATCATCATTGTTCCGCTGTTTATTTGTTTTCCCTTCGCCACCGAAATATGTGTGATGTCGATGTCTTTGAAGCCGAGCGTTTTGAGTTCAGCTATGGCTATGGTTGCGGTTTCCAGAAGGATAGCGTTTACCACTATTCTGCCGTTTGGTTTTAGTTTATAGTTGGCAGTTTGTATTATCGCTCGCAGAGACACACCACCACCGCCAATCAAACAGGCGTCAGCGTTTGGAAGACCAAGTAATGCTTCAGGGGCTTTGCTGCGGGTAATGCAGACAGTGTTTTGGACACCGAATTTTTCAACGTTACTGGTTGTTAATCTGATTGCTGCTTCATCCTCGTCTATGGCGTAAACCTTGCCTTTGGGAGCAACCTGAAGCGCCGCCTCAACCGTTAACCCACCCGTGCCGCAGCCAACATCAATAACTATGGCGCCTTCGCACAATCGGGCTTTAGAAATAGTTACAACTCGGATTTCTTCTTTGGTTGGTCCAGGAACCGCATCGTTCTGGTTGAATAACTCGTCGGGTATCCCCGGCGTCTTGTATACCCAGTTTTTTGCCATTGTCGATTCAACTTTACTTTGTTACTTGGAGTTTGGTTTGATAACCATTACGCATAAAGGCACAAAAGATTGCGCCGAAATTTTTTCTAATGTGCTCGAAGTTATTTTCTCGTTTTCTAAGGTTAGGTTCTCGCAGATGTAAACGGGAATTTTCTTTTCGACTCCAGAGGTGATTAAGAAAGTAGCGATTTCTTTTGGCGGAAATGCTCGGGAATCAGGAAGCAACATTACATTTTTATTATTTTTAACACATGTGAGTAAATGGTTTTTGTCTTCAGCGGTCACGTTGCCTTCATGAAAGGTAAAAAGGCAGGTGGTATCCCAGTTTAGGGCTATCTTTGCAGCGCAGGCTTGAATGGAGCTTACGCCTGGAGTGACAGTGATGTTTTCAGCGTTAAATAATCCGCTTTCTAAAACAGTATGCAGAAGCCCTGAAAAACCGGGGTCGCCCGTGGACAGCAAAGCCACGTTTTTGCCGCTATTCAAAGATTCCGCTGCGTATTTGAGGGCTTCATGCAGGTTTTTAGCGGTTAAAATCAATGTTTCCCCGTTCACTTCAGAAGCGAACAAATCCAAGCTTCTTTGAGCACCAATGACAATTTGGGCTTGCGCCACAGCTTTTCTTGCGGCTGGCGTAACGTAGTCTGGTGAACCTGGTCCAACGCCAACTATGTTAAGTTTAGCCAAGGCTTACTGCATCTCGCGTTTTCGTCCATACCGAGGACTTTGCCATCCATCGCAACGATTACTACGCTTATCTTTATCTTGTTTTCGACGCGGTCGCTTACCCGCTGGTGAACTCGAGTTGATATTCGGTCGTAGGTTGGTTCCAACAGATTGGCTTGCCGCAGGATTTCTGAGGCTTCATCCGAAGTGTTAGCTGCTAAGAGTTCGTTAATGGTTTTGGTGTTGGCTCCCACTGCGCCCGCGTAGGAAGCGATAACTTCGTTTCGGGCATCTCCAACCTTGTGGTGCGTGTTAAAGATGTTCGCCGCCAGCTTTACCAGTTTGCCCGAGTGACCCAGAACAATGATTTCTTTAACGCCTTTCTCAACGGCTTTGTCAAGCATGTAACCCACAAAGTCGCCCGTTTGAACTATCGCATCTTCAGGAACATTGAACTGTTGCTTGGCGATGCGTTCGCCGATATTTCCCGGAACAAAGAGTATTCGTTTGTAGCCTTTTGCTATTGCAACGTCGATTTGGGGAACCAGCGAACGGCGGCAGGCTTCCAACGAAAGCGGCTTAACGACGCCTGTGGTTCCAAGGATGGATACGCCGCCTGCTATACCGAGTTTGGCGTTCATGGTTTTTTTGGCTATTTCTGCTCCTTCAGGCGCGCTGATTGTGATTTCAACGCCCCTTCCCGCAGGCAATACTTCTTTGACAGCTTCAGTTATCATGCTCTTGGGCACTGGGTTTATTGCGCCTTCGCCGATGGGTACCTGCAAACCGAGTTTGGTGACTTTCCCCACGCCCACGCCGCTTTTTATGGTGATTTTGCCGTCGTCTGTTAGTTTTATGGTTGCGGTTATCTCCATTTTGTCGGTGACGTCTATGTCTTCTCCCGCGTCCTTAACGACAATTGCTTCTGCTGTGTCTTTGCCGAGTTTTCTGCTGGATTTCACTGGAACCTCAAAACGCAGACCGATAGGGGTTGGAATGACTACTCGGTCAACTGGTTCTTTGAGCGCTGCGATTACGGCGGCTTTGGCTGCTGCTGCCGCGGTTGCGCCTGTGGTTATGCCGTATTTTAAAAACCGCGCCATTAACATTCACCGTTAACCGTAACGTTTGCCTTCAGCCATGGAAAGCAATGCGTTGAAGACAGCCACTGCGATTGTGCTGCCGCCTTTGCGTCCCCTTGTAATCACGTATGGAACTGAAAGTTTCGCCACGACTTCTTTGGATTCGGTTGCACCCACAAAACCCACGGGTACCGCGACAATTAGGGCTGGTTTAACTTTTCCTTTCTTGATTTGGTCTGCCAGCTCAAACGCTGCTGTTGGGGCGTTGCCAATGAGTATGATGGCGCCGTCTAAGCCGTCTTTAATGGCTAAACGCATTGCGGCTGCTGAGCGGGTTAAGGATTCTGATTTTGCGAGTTCCATGGTTCGTTCGTCGTTCATGTAAGTGGATATTTTGCTGCCGAATTTTTTGAGTCTTGCATCGTTGATGCCTGCTTTCACCATTTTGACGTCGGTGACTATTTTGGCGCCAGCTTTAATTGCTGCTACTCCCGCGGAGACTGCGTCGTCGCTGATTACGAGGAGTTTTGCGAATTCGGGGTCAGCAGTTGTGTGAACTACGCGCTCGACAATGGGAACTTGATCACTGGGAAACTTTGCCAAATCAACGCCGATGGCTTCTCGGATAAGTTTCATGCTGGTATCAACAATTCTGCCAGCCTCAACCACCGAGTAAGCATCGAGGACTTCTGCGTCTTTTTTGTCCCTTACGCTAAAGGAGGCGTGTTTGTGTTCTGCCTCTTTTTCTCCCAATGCTTGAAGTGCTTTTTCAGCAAGAATGACTGCGATACATTCGTCTGCACCAATCGGTTCCCCATAGAACACTCGAATTCCTCTTGCGGAAAGCTGAGCTTGCTTGTCTTTTACATCTATGAGCTCCGGGATTTCTTGTGTTGTGTGAACACCTGGCGCTAAGAAAGCTGGAACTAACACAATCTTTGAAACGCCTTTCTTGGCAACTGAGTCTATTGCCTCAGATATAGTGGGGGTGTCTCTTATCATGAAAGCGATTTCAACAATTTTGAACTGGGATTGCCTACGCAGAATTTCAGCTATCTTCTCTAAGTTCTCTCGGTTATGAGGCAGTTTGCTTCCATGTCCAATCAGAATTAAACCGACTTTTTCCAGAACTGCTGGGTTTGTCAAGTTATTTTTTCTCCGTTTTCTCGAACAATTTAACCGCGGTTTCGATGAGTTTCTCATCACCATTCTTGGCGGCTGAACGTAAATTCTCAACAATAGGAATAAACGTTTGCTTGAGCAAAATAGAAGTTAAATCATCCAGAATCTTTTTTTGGCGTTCATCCAAGTCACCCAGCATGTTAAGGGCGGTCGCCAGTTCTTTTTGCCTGACTTCTTCAGCACTAGACAGTAGTGAAGAAATGATTAAACGCGTCGAGAGGCTCTTCATGTCCTGGTCGAGAACAACTAGCTCCTGGTCGAGTATCTGCTCTGCTTTTTCAATGCTTTTTTCGCGTTCCATCTTGTTAGTATTTGCAATCATCTGCAGGTCGTCGATGTTGTAGAGTTTTGTTCCAGCTACTTCCTGCACGGCTTTCTCAACGTTGCGGGGATTTGATATGTCGATTATTACAAGGTTGTTCTTGTTTACTCTTTGAGCTATCAATCGGGATACTATCTCTTTGGTTAAAAGATAATGCGGCGCCGATGTGGAGCAGATAACGACATCAGCATCAACCAGGACCTCTTCAAATTGGTTAAATTTGACGACTTTTCCCGAAAGAGCTTCAGCCAACGTTACCGCACGGTCGTAGGTTCGGTTTGCTATGAAGATGGGACTAAGGCAGCGTCTAGCTAAGGCTTTTGCAACAAGAGTTCCGATTTCGCCGGCACCCATGACAAGGATTTTTTTGTTCTCCAAACTGCCAAGCAGTTTCACCGCTAACTCGACGGCGGCTGAACCGATAGAGACTGCGCCTTTGTTTATGCCTGTTTCGTTGCGGACGCGTCTTCCAACGGTCATTGCCCGATTGAGCAGGTGCTTGAGGATTGGTCCAATCGTTTTGGCGTTTTCCGCTTCGAGGAAGGCGTCCCAAACTTGATTTAGAACCTGGTCTTCACCGATAACCATCGATTCTAAACCCGAAGTAATTCGTAGCAAATGATTAACAGCGTAATTGTCCATGTCTATTTCTATGGCTTGCTTTGCTTCCTCATAATTTACACCCGCTCTTTTCGCCAAGTATTCTTTAGTTAAAAAAGCCACATGCACTGTTTCTCCAGTGACCAGAAAGATTTCTACGCGGTTGCAGGTTTGCAAAATCAAGCATTCTTCCACGTCCTGCAGGGAGCATATCTCGGCAAGCCCCTGTGCTTTATCTTTAAAAGAGACGGATTCCATCAGCGGCACTCGGGCTGTTTTATGGGTTATTCTAACGTTTATGACGTGGTCTGTCTTAGCCGAGGAATGCATGGTTGGATAAACCATGCGGCTTAAATATAAGGGTTACCGTAAATAGCCGTCGGGGCTCTTTGGGATGAAATTACGTAAAAGAATCGGTTTAGTTTATCTTCCAGGAGCGTTGCCGTGCTTTGAAGACTTCGGAAACCTGCCAACCGACCTAGTCTGCGCCGACGCACAAGTCGACGGCAAACCAGCATCTGAAGTTTTAGACATGCTAATCATTCCAGGCGGCAGCCTCGTCGAATCCCAGAGTGTCAACGAAAAAGTAACCCAAGAAATAATCAAGATGGCGAACTCAGGCAAGTTTGTTCTGGGCATTTGTTCGGGTTTTCAGGTGCTTGCGAAAGAAACCGACGTCGGACGCTTATCAACCATCCCCATAACTCGCGAAGGCTTGGGTTTGTTGAATGCGGAGTTCAAGCCGCTGGTATGCACTGACCGTGTGATAGCCACAGTGGTGGACAAGAGCTTCATCACCCAAGAAGTCGGCAAAGAAGTCACAGGTTTCCACTGTCACACCTACGGCAAAATCGTCCTCCACGAAGGCGCACGACCCATCATCATTACCCATGCTAAACGGGTCAACTACAAAAAAGACCCCCAAGACCTAATTTCAGGCGTCGCCAACAAACAAGGCAATGTAGTAGGCATTTTTGTTCACGGTCTCTTAGACAAGAACCCAACTATACTTGAAAGCATCACCCAATCGCTCGGAATAAATGCGGTTGAACTGAAAGCCATACGGCAAGCGAACGCGAAACTTTTAGAGCAAATCCATGGCGAAGTAGGCATTGGAACCAACATCCGCCAAGGCACCGCCAACAAAAAAGAGCCGCGTCTTTTGATGGTGACGGCGACAGGGAGCGGTTCAGGAAAAACCTTCATTGTAACAGGCATCGCAGGCGCATTAAAAAAGAGAGGATACAAAGTGGGCATCATTAAGGTCGGCGGGGACATACGTGACGCAGTCTCATCACTGTACCTGATAAAAGAGCCTATCAAAGATTATTCGTCGATTAAAATTGGGGAAAGCGGCTGGACACCCCTTGAGCAAGCCGTCGAGGAGGCAGCTAAAAAATATAATTTTCTGCTCGTTGAAGGCGCCATGAGTGCTTTCACGGGGTTGCTCAATGATAATTATAAGCGGCCTATGTCCACGGCTGAAGTTGCCGCGGCTCTTGGAGCATCCACAATCGTGGTTGTAGGCTGCGACAAAGAAGGCATCGAAGGCGCATTAATCAACACCCTCAACTACGTCAACATCCTAAAACGCCTCGGAGTAAACGCAACAGGCGTAATCCTCAACAAACTCCGCGTCAGCTACATAACTGATGAAATACGGCAAACCATGAAAACCGCCTTCCAGAACGCTGGCATCGAGTTACTTGGGATGGTTCCGCGGCTGGATTTAGAAGCCAGAGGCATGATTCCTGAAATCGAAATCCGCTACGAAGACTTCGGCGCCCAAGCCATCGACACCGCCGAAAAATACATCGATTTAGATTTACTCACGAAAATTGCCTTACCGCCTACTCAGGTAAAAATCGATTATGCCGCGTTTATGGAAAAGTTCAAGAATTTGCTAACCAACTATAGCTCTAACGCTTGTGAAGGTGGCAAACCAAAAAGTTGCTCATAGACTTCAAACTCAACGGAAAAACCGTAATTGTCGTCGGCGGAGGCGCCGAGGCTTACCGCAAAACCCAGAGTTTCTTGGATTCGGGTGCGACAATCTGGGTTATCAGCAAAGGGTTTTCTGAAGGAATCAAGAAGCTGAGCGACGAAAAAAAAGTCATTCTGTTAAAAACTGAAATTAAAGACGGCACAACCTTCATTGACTGTTTAAACCCCAAGCCAGACGTACTTTTGGCAATAACCAATGACAGCAAACTTAACTTGAGTTTAGTGAAGGCGGCTAAAGCGTGGGGTTGCATGGTTTATGATGTTGACAACCCTGTGATGAGCGATTTTATTTTGCCCGCGGTCGCTAGAGTTGGGGATGTTAAGGTTGCGGTTTCCACGGGGGGCAAGAGTCCGGCGATGGCGCATGTGCTCAGGGAACGCATTGAAAAACTGGTCACGCCACAGGACTTGCTTGAGATAGAACTCCAAGCCACCATGCGCGGAATCCTCAAGGAAAAGGTTTCTGACGCAAAACTCCGAGGCAAACTGTTATACGAGATACTTAATAACGTTAACATCAAAGAGGCTCTCAAAGAGGGCAACCTGAAAGAGGCTCATGAATTAGCCATGAAACTCATAGAAAAAGGGAGAAATGACAAATGAGTTTTCCAACCGTACGAATGAGAAGACTACGCAGAACCGCGGCTCTTAGGGAAATGCTAAACCAAGTGACAATTCACCCAAGCAACCTAATCTACCCGATGTTTGTTGAAGAAGGCATCAAAAAACCCGTCCCGATAGCATCCATGCCTGGATACAGCAGACTGCCCATTGCGCAGGTTGTCGATGAGGGCAAACAGGCAATCGCGCAGGGCGTCAAAAGCGTACTGCTCTTTGGCATCCCAGCCAAAAAAGATGAGGTGGGCACAAGCGCATTCGCAAAAGACGGCGTAGTGCAGAAAGCTATCCGCGAACTCAAAAAAGCGTTCGGTGAAGAACTCGTCGTTGTCGGCGATGTTTGCTTGTGCGAGTACATGAGTCACGGTCACTGTGGAATAATCGAAGACAGTGAAGTCCAAAACGACCAAACCCTCGAAATCCTCGGGAAAGTCGCCGTTAGTTACGCTGAGGCTGGCGTGGACATTGTGGCGCCTTCAGCCATGATGGATGGGCAAGTCGGCGCTATCCGCGAAGCGTTGGATGAAGTAGGGTTTGATCAGGTTCCAATCCTGGCTTACTCAGCAAAGTACGCGTCTGGGTTTTATGGACCGTTCAGGGAAGCAGCGGAATCGACGCCCAAGTTTGGCAACCGCCGCAGTTACCAGATGAGCCAAGGAAGTCAGCAGGAAGCGATGCGCGAAATCGAATTGGACATTAGCGAGGGCGCAGATATGATCATGGTTAAGCCCGCGCTGGCATACCTCGACATTATCGCGCTCGCGAAAGCAAACTTTAACGTGCCCATAGTCGCTTACAACGTTAGCGGTGAATACAGCATGGTTAAAGCCGCAGCCCAAAACGGGTGGATAGACGAAAAAACCGTCACCCGTGAAATCTTAACAGGCATCAAACGCGCAGGCGCCGACCTAATCATCACTTACCACGCTAAAGACGCCAAAGTCTGGTTGACTCAACCGTGAGCAGCAAATCTAAGGTGCTCTTTGAGAGAGCCAAAAAAATATTGCCCGGCGGCGTAAACAGCCCCGTCCGAGCATACGCGCCATACCCCTTCTTCGTTGAATCGGCTCAGGGCTCAAAAATGACCGATGCCGACGGCAAAGCCTACGTGGATTACTGCATGGCGTATGGCGCACTGCTTTTGGGGCATGCTAACGCAGAAATCCTTGACGCAGTCAAAAACCAGCTATCTAAAGGTACACTCTACGGCGCCCCAACCGAGCGGGAAGTAGAGTTTGCCGAGTTAATCAAGAAATCTTCGCCCTGCATGGAAATGATGCGTCTCGTGAATTCGGGCACTGAAGCCACAATGCACGCGATTCGCACGGCAAGAGGCTACACGGGACGAAAGAAAATCATAAAGTTCGAGGGCTGCTTCCACGGCTCACACGATAGCGTCCTCGTGAAGGCAGGGTCTGGCGCCACAACGTTTGCAGCGCCAAACTCACTGGGGATTCCTGAGGAAACCACCCAAAACACCATCGTTCTTCCATACAACGATGTTGAGGCGTTAGAGGCTACTTTTAAGCGTGAAGGCAGCGAAATAGCCGCGGTCATCGTTGAACCTGTTTTGGCAAACGTCGGCTTGATTTTGCCCAAAAAAGATTATCTGAATTATCTGAGAAAAATCACGAGTGAATACGGAGCGGTCTTGATTTTCGACGAAATCATCACAGGCTTCCGATTGGCACTAGGTGGCGCTCAGGAATACTTCAACGTGAAACCCGACATGGCAACATTGGGCAAGGTGCTTGGCGGCGGTTTCCCGTTGGCGGCGTTTGGCGGCAAAAAAGAAATAATGATGAACATTTCGCCAGTTGGCAAAGTGTATCAGGCTGGGACTTTCAGCGGGAACCCAGTTTCGGCGACTGCAGGGTTTACAATTCTGAGTATTCTTAACCAAAGGAAGAACCAAATCTACCCTAAACTCGAAAAGAACGCCGCCGAACTCAGTAAAGCATTAACCGACCTGTCCGCAGCCCACAATCTGCACACCCAAGTCTACAGCATCGCGTCGCTTTACCAAATCTTCTTCACGAACAAGCCAATAACCGATTACGGGTGCGCCAAACACAGCGACCTGCAAATGTTCACCGCCTACTTCCAAGAGCTGCTCAAGCAAGGCGTGTTTATTCCGCCGTCCCAATTCGAAACCTGCTTCGTATCCACCGCCCACTCGGATGAAGACTTGGAGTTTACGATAAACGCTTTCGACAAAGCCCTCGCGGCAGCATCAAAGGAGCACAAACCAAGATGATTCTAACCGTCGGCACCCGAGGCAGCAAACTTGCCCTCGCCCAAACCAACCGCACCCTCAACCAAATCAAGCAGAAACGCCCCGATGTCGAATTCAAACTCAAAGTAATCAAAACCATAGGCGACAAAGAACACGGCAAACCCCTCTTCGCCATAGATTGCAAGGGGATTTTTGAGAAGGAAATCGACCAGGAAGTCGTGGCAGGCGAAATCGATTTTGCCGTGCACAGCCTAAAAGACGTACCCATCGTTGAGCAGCAGACTGGCACCGTTTTAGCAGCAATTCCTAAACGAGATTCGCAATGTGACGTGTTCATTTCCAAAAACAAAGTTCTCCTCGGCGCATTACCTAAAGGAGCAGTCGTGGGTACAGGAAGCCTGAGGCGACTCGCGGAAATCAAATTTATCCGCCCTGACCTTGACGTTGAACCCATCAGGGGAAACGTTGACACAAGAATCGGCAAAGTGCACAAAGGCGAATTGGCAGGAATCGTAATCGCCGAAGCTGGATTGGAACGGATGAATATTACTAACGAAATCACCGAACGCCTCCCACTTGACCAATTTCCGTCTGCCGCTGGGCAGGGAGCGATTGCGATTGTGGCAAAAGAAGGCAACACACAGGTCATTGATATTTTGCAGTCAATCGAAGACAAACCCAGCCGAGCCGAAATAACAGCTGAACGCAGCTTAGTCCTCAAGTTGGAGGGCGGCTGCCGCGTGCCAATAGGCGCCGTGGGGCAAACAAACGGCAACAATCTATCACTTTTTGGCTGCATATTCTCATTAACCGAACAGAAGAAAATCAGTGCATCCGCAAAAGGCACCTTAGCCCAAGCTGAAGAACTCGGCAAAAAAGTGGGCGAAGACCTAATCAAGCAGGGTGCAGCAGAATTCGAGAAGGAATGGAGAGAAAAATATGGCGTATGGTAAAGTATTCCTTGTTGGTGCTGGACCCGGCGACCCGCAGTTGCTCACGATTAAAGCTGTTAAGGTGCTAAAGGAAGCTGACGTAGTTATCTATGACCGCTTAGGCGTCAGCGCAGACGTTCTCTGTTTAGCTCCTGACAGCGCCGAGCGGATTTTCGTGGGAAAACGCACAGGACTCCACGAGGTACCGCAGGACAAAATCACCGAACTCATCATCGAGAAAGCTAAGGAAGGCGGCAAAGTGGTGCGGCTCAAAGGCGGCGACCCCTTCATTTTTGGCAGGGGCGGCGAAGAAGCCGAAGCGCTGGTTGCTGAAGGCATAGAATTCGAGGTTGTGCCTGGAATCAGCTCATCGGTTGCGGCTCCAATGTACGCAGGAATACCGTTAACGCACAGGGATTATGCAGCTTCAGTCGCCATCATAACGGGGCACCGTGCAGGCGACGCTGAAAAAGTGATTGACTGGGTAAAAATCGCGAATGCCGTTGACACGATAGTCATCTTGATGGGTGTCGAATCGCTGGAAGGTATCGTAACTAAAATGCTCAAAGGCGGCATAAGCCCGCAGAAACCAGTCGCTATGGTCGAGTCAGGCACTTACCCAAAGCAGCGCACCCTAATCGCTACGTTGGGCACAGTCGTTAAAGAGGCAGAAGAGAAGCAAATCAAGCCGCCATCCGTTATAGTCATCGGCGAAGTCGCAAACTTAGGCAGGAAACTCGCATGGTTCAAAAAACCCCTATCCTAAAAGGCAAAACCGTAGCTATAACGCGCCCTGCGGTTCAAGCGGAAGAAGCAGGCGCACTCATCAAGGCAAAAGGCGGAGTGCCTTACTACATTCCCGCAATAGAAATCAAAGGGCTCAGTAACCCTGTACCCGTAAAAAAATTTATAGTTGAACTCTATTCTGGACAGGTTGATTATGTTATTTTGATGAGCACCAACGGCGTCAAGTACCTTTTCAGCGCAGCCGAAGACCTAAAACTGACCCGCCAGCTTTATGAAGGCTTGGCTAAGTCATGTGTCATCGCTGTTGGACCCAAAACAGCCGAAGCAATAAAGGAGTGCCGTGTTCGGGTGGATTTGGTGCCCCAAAAATACAGCAGCGAAGGCCTTCTAGAAGTCCTCAAAGAAAAAGACGTTAAAGGCAAAAAAATCCGCATCCCAAGAACCAGCAACGCTACCCCAACCCTGACCGCCACCCTCAAAACGATGGGGGCTGACGTTGAGGAAATCTACGTTTACGAGTCGGGGTTGCCCATGGACGAGAAAGTGAACGACAAGTTTTACGTGGACTTGACGGAGGGACGGATTGACGCAATCGTTTTCGGCAGCGGCTTAAGCGCAAAAAATATCTTCAAGATGCTAACGGAAAAAGCAGCCATGGATCAGATTCGTGGCATAATAAAGGCTAAAGTTACGACCGTTGCCATCGGACCTACGACCGCTGAAGCCCTTAAAGGAATGGACATCAAAGTTGACGTGATACCAGAGGACTACTTGTTCGAAAACGCCCTTGAAGCGTTGGCGCAGTATTGGAACACCAAGTAAAAAGTTAATGTTGTTGTAGCGGCACAGCCACGCACCTTTAAAAACCCCGATTAACCATTATTAACAGAGTAACGCTTGATTTTCAGTAGTTTTGTGTTTTGGAGGTGAAATCTGTATGGTGGAAGAGAAAGCCGGTAAAGTAAAGTTTACTTTTGAGATGGAATTAAACCAGCCCGTGATGGAGCTCGTTAGGCAAGACATTGACATGATGATGGATTTAGCTGCTCAAGGCGCCGACATCTGGAGGAAGAACATGGGCGAGAGAAGGAAAGGCCACGGCATGGGCATGATGATGCATGGTCAAGAGTAAACTTTCATGCTACATAAAATCCGAGCTAAAGGGTGGTTCATCAGCCACCGAAGCAATAATTTGCTCGGCCAACTCCTCTTGTTCTTCTTCACCAGTGACGGCTATCCAGCATGCGCCTTCTGCACCGCACACGCCGCCCGCAGCAATCAACTCAACTTCCGCACCCGTCAGGACTTTCAACGCTTCCAGTTCAGTGAAGACTTCGCTTTGGATGGGCAGCAAACGGTATCCGCTAGCACCGGGCGCATTAAGTTTCTGTGCCAGATTGTTTAAGTCGCCGTTTATACGTTTCTCGAGTCCCACTGGAATTATGAGCCTCACTCGGCGGCCTATAACTGCTGTCAGAGCTAGTCCGATGGTTCCAGCTTTGGGGTGACCAATTAAAATAGCCGCTTGCCGACGGTTTAAATCCAGTGCGTTTGCACCTTTCAAGATGACGTCGCCTTCTTTGAGGCTGTCAACTACGTCAGCGATTGATTTTCCCTTCTGCCAAACACCCTTAGTTATCACGACGTCGCCGGGGAATTTGCTCTCGTCAGATAATCTTCCTTCGCCAGTTACGGTTTTTGTTGGAGGCATAGTTATGCCGCGAAAGAAGTGTTTTCTTGAGAAGTCATTTGATATTTTGTGGGTTTTCAGGATTTCTTCGGCGACGTAGCCATTCGTGGTTCCAGCAACAATGACAACTGTGCCATTCTTCAATGCCTTAACGATGGCTGGGTGATTTGCCAGGGTTTTGGCGATTAACCGTTTACCTGTCGAGGGTGTGATTAGGAACTGTTTCATCTTACATCATCTCTGCTTACGTAATCGTTGAAGAGGCAATAAAAGTTTTGAGATAGCGGCGACGCTGTTTTGATATTGCTTGTGGATGCTTGCACAACCAGCCTGCAATGTGCAGCGGACGCAGATGCCAAAATGCAATGTTTAGCCGTGCCTACTGGTTGTTGTTGTGGTATAGGGGCTTTTCGGTTACAACTACTAAACAAAAAACAAACATCCGGGAACCAAGTATCCAACTCGAGACATTTGAGGCGAGCAATAATCCTTCAAGAAAACCGCAAACTTAGAATAGATAATTAAAAAACAGCCACCTACCTCAGTTAACCTATTAAAAAACTGGTGATTGATGTTTAATAGCACAGCTTTAAATGTAAGCACGCCTTAGAATGGGAGGCTTAAACGGTGAGTATTTTGACTCAAAAAGTTCAAGGAAGAATAACTAATTATCGTACTGGACCCAAAGAACAAACATCAAACGAATGCCTAATTGAATTCGAAAACGTAAACACTGAAGGATTAGCCTGCAAGCTTACTGGACAGAAAGTAACTTGGACAAACGGAAAAACCATGCTCATTGGAAAAGTCAGAGGTCCACACGGCAAGAACGGAATGGTTAGAGTGCGGTTTATACGGGGCGTTCCAGGCCAAGCAATAGGCACGATCGTTCATTTAGTAAGCTAAATCAATTATTTTTTTTTAAAAAAAATATATTTTTAATTAAAAAAACTTTTATAGTTCGCCTACATCTGGGCCTTCGTAGACGTATTCGATGATTTCGATTTTTCCGTCTTCTTTAATGACGACTTGGTAGTCTGCTTCGCAGATTGGGCAAGCAACTATTTCGCCGTCTTTAAGGCCATCCCGCTTGAAAGTGTTTCCGCAGTCAGTACATTTTAAAATGATAGTGGCAGCCTCCTTACTCCATCTTGAGGTAGTTATGGCTTCGCAGCCAGTCAGACTGGTTTTTGCGGTAACGCCAGAAGATGTCGCCTCTCGTATCAGCTTGAAAATCCCACGGAGACACCAATACGATGTCGCCTTCCCGGATCCAAACGCGTCTTTTTAGTTTTCCGCGGACTCTGCACATTCGTTCTTTGCCATCTTGGCATTTAACCGTGATTCTTTCTGCACCGAGCATCTTAACAGCAACGCCCAATACGTCGTTTGAGGAAGGTAAGACCATGCTGTCGAGGCTGCCCTCGTTTGTTATTTTTCGTTTACCCATTTTTTTACACTCATTTGGCTTAAGCCAATTATACAATCAGAATTGTTTTGAGAAAAAGCGTATAAATGGTCTAACTCTTCCTCTTAAGAACTCTAACCTTATAACATTAAGGGATGAGGCAGGTATATTAGGGTAGCTTGTACAGAAGAGTTTTTCTTCCATAGTTTCAAGATATTTTTCAAAACATTTCTTTTAAGCATTATTTTTTTGTGAATCGGCTTGGAATGTATTTCATTTTTGAAAAACGTTTTTTTCATCCATTCCTTTATAAGCACGCAGATACAATCAGGGATGAAGAGTTTCTATTATCCTATTGGAATAACTGATTGAATAATTGATTCTTTTCAAAAAATAAAAAAGAGGAAAATGAAAATGTGCCAATTAAGAGCAGGTTTAGTTAAAAACTGTCGCAGATGCAAATCGAGTATTCGACTCAATTGCCCGATTAAAAAGCAAACGAAAAAGAAAGATTTCACCGATAACAAGAAACGCACTGGCGCAGAACAAAAAGCCTAAGAGTTTCCAAAAATAAATACGAGTTTTTTCTGCTCGTTCCTAAAGTTTTATTTTGTTGAATTTTCGAATTTATTAAAATATAGACCGTGACTTTTCGACATAGTTTTCACCCAACAGAAAAAACCCCTGCAGCCAGAAAATAATAAAAAATAAAAAAGAAAATTGTTAAGATTTTAAAGATGCTCAGCTAAAAGCTTAGTATCTTCGTGGTGGTCTTCGTTTTGAGTAGCACTCTCGGCAGTAAACTGGTCTTGTACCGTCTGGCTTGAAAGGAACATCACATTCTTTTCCGCAGTCAGCGCAAGTTGCCTTGTGCATCTCTTTGTTATTATACATTCGCTATTTCAACTCCTACTATTTTGGTTGTGCAAAAGTAGCTTCTGCACAATACCATCTAACGATGGTCCATGCTTATAAATTAAGTGCTTTACCCGTTATGATCAACCATAAAAACAATTTTTATGCACAGGTTTCAGCGCTTCTTCAGCTGCTTAAAAGAAGCACACAAAACCAGCCCAAAACGGGGTTAAACCCCAAATTAGGCTATGCACCGTTTTCCATCGTCAACCTAATATAGTTAACATTGCATTGTTAAGTAAATATTCGGGCAATTGAGAAAAAGTATGAAAGGGCATGGCTACAGCTTGGCTTTTTCTCGGATTTGACGATTGATTTGAGAGGGGTAATTTGAGACAGAAAAAATCAACATTAGGCGAGCATCTTGCGCTTCTTTCAGTTAAATATAACATTTATCCAAACGAAGTTTTCCAAGCGCTAATTACAGCGCGAAACAACGAAAAAGCAGTTTGTGGCAACCTAACTGTTGAATACCGAGGCAAAGTGAAGGGCGAAACAATCTTTCTAATCACAAAAGAAAGCGCAGTCGTCGCCCAATTCCGCGTCGGAGAAGAATTCCTCTTAAGAAAAGACAACCCCTTCGAAAGCTGGATGAGCACAGACAAAATCCGCAAGAAAATCGCCAAACAAAACACCGAATCAATCTACACTTCCATTCACGATTTAAGGGCAGGCATGAAACGGGTTAACTTGAAGGCGGAAGTTATAGAGATTCCCAAACCCGCACAGGTTCACACACAATTCGGCAACACCGTCATGGTTGTCAACGCGTTGGTTGGAGACGACACTGGAAAAACCAAACTCTGCCTCTGGGAAGGACAAATCGGCACAATCGCCGTCGGAGACAACATTGAACTTAAGAACGCTCAGGTATGCGTCTTTAGGGGCGAGAGGCAACTGCGACTTGGAAAGAACGGTGTCTTAAATGTTCTGCCAAACAGCACTGAAGCAATAAAACAACAGCTAGCAACTGCAGCTGTTAGATAAATTTTTTTTTAAAAAAAACAAAAAATTTTTATTTTTAAGTTATTTCCAGTCAGTTCTTCTTCTGGACCATGCTTGCTCTTTGGTTGATTCAGAATTGCTTTTATGGTCGGTTCCAGTTCGTGGTGTACTGTGCTTTGCTAAGCATTCTCTACAGTAAACTGGTTTACCTGCTGTTGGTTTGAAGGGAACAGTGGCTGTTTTGCCGCAGTCACTGCATTTTATTTCTGTAACATTCGGTCTTTGAGACATTAAATTACTCCATGCAATGTGAAAATTCGGAAAAACTTTCCTATTTTTCGAGTATTTAAAGAAGGAAGGTTGACTTAAATGTTTCCATAAACCCAAGATATCATTCAGGTTAATTGTCCTTGTTTTCACCTTCCCCAAAATTGTTTTTGCGTCTATGCAGAGTTTCCTTCATAAGACTCACTTCTTTGGCGTAGTCCATTAGAACCATCCGGCATAGCTTCGCTCTCACTTGTACCCAAACGACTCGACAGTTCAACGAGTATTTCTCTCTGTTCTTTGCTTAACACGACTTTAACCACGCATTTTCTAACCATATCTTTCATTTTCCCCTAACGACCCATCAGGATGGTCTCAGGTTGTCCCTCGCGCGGTCCCCAAACGAAGGCGTAAACAGCGATTTTAGGGTCCTAAGCGCCGAGTACAAAGTGGACGGCAAAACCCAGATGCTCGAGGTTACGCTGGATTTGGGGCGGGAGAAACCGTTGCTTGCCGACTACGTCTATGCACTGCGCAGCAAAACCGACCGTTTAAGCCGAACTAAAACATCCAAAAACTGAGGCATCCAAGTTGAGCAGGCGAGTTGTCGTTGAAGTTAAACCTGAGTTGCATAGGGAACTGCATAAACTCGCCGTGCTAAACGACCTTAAAATCTACGTTTTAACGAATGCGATGCTTGAGGACTACTTAACTGATGAAGTTCGGGTTAAAGCCTTGCTTAGGCAGCTTAGAATGTAGGTTTGCCCTGTTTTTACTGGTGTTTTGGGAAGACTGTTTTTATAGCTGTCCAGAGTATTTGGGTGGATAAGAGAAGAGGGAAAAAACCTAATTGACCCTTATTGTTGACGACGCTGGAAGCGGCGATTTGCTGTTCGGCGTTGTAGTCGGCGCCTACCACGAAGAAACAGGCGAATTCAAATACGAACTAATCGACGTCAGGTTCTACCAAGAAATATTCCGCGAAAAAGAGTACCTGCAGGAATCCAGCCGCGTCGTCTCTAAACTTGTCTCCAAATTTAACTTGAAGCCCGAAGAAGAAATCCACATCTGCCAGGGCTGCATCTTCGACGTAGCCGCAGAGGAACTGCAGAAAGTCTACGGTGAAAACCGAGTTAAACGCATCCACGTCGTAGGGGAAGCGCAGCGGCTAGTGGAAGTCGCTTACTTAGATGAAATACGCAACTTAGGCTACGAACCGTTAGCGGAACGGGATGAGAAACGGGGCAAGAGCTTTTTCCACATGATGCGTTGGCTCAAAGATAACCCTGAAATGTTAAAGTACGCCAAAACTGGGTGGCCACGCCTAAAAAACTACCAGATGTTCAAATCGTTCCACAAATTGCAAGTCTTTAACGCTGTATGCAGCGAATGCGGAGTTGAATGCGAAGTGCCCTTTAAGCCCAAAGCCGACAAGCCGGTGTACTGCCAAAAATGCTGGTCGGCGCATAAACCGCAGAGAAACGGAGAAAAACAGTAAACACTAAAATTTTGGTTTAAAACATGAATGTAATATTTGATTTTAACTCTAATTGGTATGTACTCTTATTCGCATTTCTGGCAGCTTGGGCTGTTCTGTTCGTTGTTCGCCGCAAGTGGATAGCGAAGCATGAGATTAAACAGCAAGTGTTCCTGGCGTTTGGCGGTATGTGTTCGCTGGCGCTTATGGAGTTCTTCGCGGTATCCACGGGGCTCTGGAACTACACGCCTGGCAATTGGCCTGTGATTCTTTGGCCCACCTACTTCGTCGCCATACTGTTCGGTTATCAACTGCTAAGGTCAATTGAACGCCTGTTTCCACACAGACCCGTCATCTAAAATTTGAGTTTGAATGCTTAAATACCGATTTTTCTACTCTTCTAGTGGTTGTGTTTTAGTTTGGCTTCTAACGATAAACAAGTAGTTCACAGCGACGTTGTCTGGTATGGTAAACCTTGGGTTGTTCCAGCCGCCATCGTGCGAACCGTCACCGTGATTGTATTCGCAACTCTTTTTCTAACGCTCGAATTCTATTCAGGCGGAGCCTTAGCGGGGTTAGTCGGCTTGCCCATTTGGGGGTGGACGCTTCTAATTTTCATCTTGATTTGGTTGGTCAGCATGGTTGAGGTTCTGGTTTTTCGATTATCCAACAGCTATATCCTGTGCCAAGATGGCTTAGAAGTTAAGCAGGGCATTCTTAGGCTGCATTCGTTTGTGGTTACGCCCGCGGGTTTTGGCGACCTGCTGGTTTACCAATCCATCGGGGGCAGAATCTTCGGCTACGGTGAGTTAACTGTTAATTCGCAGGGAGAGCGAGAAACCAAATTGCGTCTGGTCCGTTCACCCGTCAACGTGGCGTCTATGATGAGGGATATTATGGGTAAGCCTATTGTACGTGTGGAAGGCCGCGTTTAACCAATCTTAGCTGTCCATTTTTTACTTGATTATTCGAGCATTTGAATGTGTATTGCGTTTATTAATCGACAAATACAGTTGATTTCTTAATTGTTATGAACATTTCTCAAATCACTTTAAATCCCCAGCAGCATACTCTGTCATCAGAGCAAAACAAAACATGGTGGATTGGAATGTTGGGTTTAGAAGTCCAAGATAAAAACTGGTCGGGCTTGCTTTCCTTGCCCTTAAAATTAACGGGGCATGTCCATTCCAGCGTTCGTTACGCGCTAAGAGCATAAGGCAAGGAGGCACCAGCTTGAACAGCACAATAATCTTGTATTGCCAAACCAAAACATCCATCCCCTGCTCGCAGGACTGCATCGCCTACAAAACATGCACCGCTCACCTCAAAAAACCTTAGCATCGTATATCCAAGCATATTACATAGGCTTATAAGAGCAAAACGCCGATGCAAGATGCCCCAATAGGAGGCGAAAAAAAAGTGTTGAGTAGAGACTGCGACGGCTGCACCCTTCTGCATATGTGCAGTGAACGTTACAGAAAAGTAAGCAAAGACGAGAAAGTTTACTGTCCAGATGGAACAGCGCACTTAGTAGACCAAAATTAACCCCCTCTTTTCCCAATTTTTGTTGTTCTTGATGCAAACGCTGAAATGCAAGCAATCCCAATTTAGGCTATTGCACGGTGATTGAGTGGATAAAGCCGATTTCTTAACTTGGGGCCGCAAATATGACAAGGCATTTGGTTGGCAGGCGCAGCGTGAGCGGGAACTCGGCGCGAAATTTCGCAGGAACAAAGCGTTGACATCCAAGGATTTGGCGGCTGTTGTTGAGTGGAAAACCAAAGATGACTCTGAACGGATGGCGCGAAGTCTTGCGCTGGTAGCCCGCAACGACGAGACAACAGTTAACAGATTAACCAGCCAGGCACTAAGCGTTCCCGGTAGCGAAGACAGCTACCGAATGAACTGCATCACATTACTCGAAGGCGTCAGCCCAATTCTTGCCAGCGTCATACTCACGTTCTTTGACCCCGCAAACTACTGCATCCTCGACGGCTACACCTGGAAAGCACTCCTTGGCAACGTTCCCCCGAACATGCAAAGCGCACAAAACTACCTTGTCCTGCTCTCCGCCATCAGGAAAACCGCAGCAAAACAAAAACTCGACGTAAGAATCATCGACAAAGCATTCTACAAAAAAGGCTTCGACCAAGCAAACAAAACGCAGTAAACGATGCGCAACACAGTGGATAGAAATATAAAGGAAGCAAAAACACGCGAATTTTACGCCATGCTGCAAAAGCGGAGCCAACAAGCCGAAGAACACCCCGAAACACTCGTTCCCTTAGATGTACGCGGACTTCTCAAAAATAATTCATTAAAACCAAATGTAGGTTAGAATCTTCGTTAATCGGTTTTTTTGAAAGAAAAAGGTTTTGGCGTTTAGTGTTTTCTATGTGTTTTTCTAAACACCAACAAACCCAAAAGTGAAGCCGCAACTGCTGCCGCTGCTACGCCAAGCAGTAGCGTGGTGTTATCAGTCGATAGTTTTTGAGGTTGGGTTGCGTCTGAAGCTAAGTTTACGGTTACTTGATGTGTGCTGTGGTGGTAGCTAAATGATAGTATCCAGTTGCTGCCTTGGGAAGTCACTGTGTAGTTGATGGGGTTTTCATCTAGTGAAACCGTGAAGCCGGTGGCGTTTGGAGCTAAGGTTTTTGCGATGATTACTTTTGTGTAGCCTTGCGTGCCTGAGGAGCCGCTGGCTGTGAAAGTCAACGTTTGGCTTGCGCTGTCGAAGTTGAGGCTGGTGATGGTGCTGTTGGATTCGACAAAGAACACGTTCTGTCCTTGAAGGGGCAAAAAGGACAATGTCACGGTGTTTTCTGATGCTTGGTAGCTGCTGTTTCCCATCCACTGCGCTTTAATAGCGAAGGTGCCTGAAGCTGGAATAAGCCACTGCACCGTGTATATGCCTGCCGTGTTTGTTTTGCCAGAACCTACTTGAACCCAATTGTTGCTGCCGCCTGTGGCGTAGGACAGAATTACTGTTTGGCCGCTAAGTGGGTTCGCGTTTGCATCGGTGAGTTTTCCGTTGAAGTACAAGGTTGATCCAACTTGGTATGTTGATGCGTCAGGTGAGATTGAAATGCTGGTTGACGGCAGGGGCGGCTGTGTAGGGGCGGGGGTTGAGGTTGGGGCGGGGTTTTGTGTCGGTCGAATGGTTGGGACAGGCTGAGAAGTCGGTGTTGGAGTGACTTGCGCAGTGCCTACCGTGAGGTTCTTGGCTACGTCGCCATTAACGGCAACGTTGTTTTCGATGTATGTGGGGAAATAAGTGCAGGGTCCCGAATAGTTGGGGTCGTATGCCGTTTGAGGATGGGCGTTTAATGTGTATGTTCCAGGCTGCAAAGCCGCATAGTAGAAGCCGTCGCTGCCGGTAAAGTGACCTGAGCCGTAGATTACGCCGCCCACACTGAACAGGACAGAGGCGCCAACCATCGGAGCTCCCGATGAGTTGTTTATGTAACCTGAAATTTCGTAGCCATAGTACAACGTCATGTTTTTCGACATAGCTGCATTAACAACAAAATTCGATTCATCATAATTAATAAAACTTGAATTAAACGGCGGCCAAACGTAGAGGTGGTAGTTGCCCGCGGGAACATTCACTGAGAAATAACCCGCTGAGTTTGTGGTGGGACCTGGAACTGAGGCATTGTTAAAACTTATGGATGCACCCGCGACCGCTGCGCCGTTTGGGTCTTTTACGAAGCCCCAGATTTGGTATGTTGAGTAAGCCGATGCATGCTGTGGGAAAGATGTAAAAGTAAACGTAAACACACTTAAAACCAATATAACTAAAGTTAAAGTCGTCAAGAACCTTTTCATTTGCAACACAACCAATTGCCATAGCCGTAAGTTGGCTTATAAAGTTTTACATCTACCGTTTGCCTGCCTGACTAATTGACGCGGCTGAGCGGCAAAAATAAAAGAGTTTGACACAGCGGAGTTTGCTGTTGCGCTCAAAAGGCTGAGTTTTTGCGCTCAAAGCAAAGTGTATCTTTTCTGGAAAAAACAGGCTGCCACCTAGCTGTTTCCATTTTTGAAAAGGCAGTCGAGTTCGAGTTTTGTTTTTTTGATAAGTCTTATATTATTCTGTGAGTTTCATGATTGTTCTAGGAAGTCAATAGCGGATGGATGAATCTTCTTCTCGCCCTTATTTACAGCCTAAAGTTAATCCTGACGGGTTGAACGTAGAGGAGAAACTTAGGGCAAGCGAAGAAAGAGATCACTCTTTATTCTCGAACATGATGGATGGCTTTGCGTTTTGCAAGATGATTTTTAACAAAGAAAACCAACCTATCGACTTCGTTCACTTAGAAGTTAACGACGCATTCGAAAAAATCATGGGATTGAAAAGGGGCCTTCTCATCGGAAACAAAGCCACTCAAGTTCTACCAAAAATCAAAGAAGCTAATCCCGAATTGTTCCAGACTTTTGGAAGAGTTGCTTTAAGCTGCAAAGAAGAAAAGTTTGAAATACTTTTCAAGCCCCGTGGCTTGTGGTTGTCTATTTCCGTATGGCGCATCAGCTGGGTGTAACTCCCGAAAAAGCCGTTGGATTATTATGTTTTCAATGTGTTCACGGAATAGAGAGTCCGCCTGATTTTTGTCCGCATGCACAAACGGTGAACGACGGAAAAGAACACGTAGCAGAAGTGCATGAACCCCGCCTCGGGGGAGACTTTTTGGTAAGCACCTCTCCGCTGAGGGATGAAAAGGGCGTGATTGTTGGCTCCGTCCACGTGGCAAGGAACATTACGGACCGTAAAAAGACTGAAGCAACCCTCAGCAAACTCAACCGCCATCTAAGAGCCATAGGAAGCAGTTCCCAAGCCCTCATGCACGCCACCGATGAATCAACTCTGACGCAAGAAGTCTGCAACATTATCATCCACGATTGCGGCTACGCACTCGTTTGGGTAGGGATGGCACAACATGACAAAAACAAAACCGTGCACCCAGTAGCTTACGCGGGCTTCGACAAGGAATACATCGACCAACTGGATGTAACTTGGGCTGACAAACCACGCGGGCGAGGACCCACGGGAACAGTCATTCGAACAGGAAAACCCTACGTTTGCAGGAACATGAACTTGGACCCTAACTTTGAGCCATGGCGTGAGCAGGCCGCAAAAAGAAACTACACCGCATCACTCGTTCTGCCTTTATCCTCGTTTGAAGGCGAAACCTTCGGTGCCCTCAACATCTACAGTCAAGAACCTGACCCCTTCACGCAAGAAGAAAGCAAGCTCCTAACGGAATTGGCTAACGACTTCGCTTACGGCATCGAGATGTTGAGGTTACGCAAAGAAAGAGAACAGGCAACTTGTCAGCTAGAGAAATACGCTAATCAAATGGAAGAGCTTGCGAATGAACGGGCAAAACAACTCGGACAAGCGGAACGATTAGCGACTATAGGTCAAACTGCAGGGATGGTTGGGCACGACATCCGCAATCCCCTGCAAGCCATCGTGGGAGAACTGTATTTAGCTCAAGATGAGCTTAGTTCTTTACCTGCGTCGGATGCCAAGAAGAATCTGCAGGAAAGCGTGGCAAACATCGAGCAAAACTTGTTCTACATAGACAAGATTGTCGCGGACCTGCAGGACTACACCAAACCCCTCAAACCCAACAGGGACAGCGTAGACATTGAAAAAATTGTTGAGGAAGCCTTGCTCATAGTCGTTATCCCAAGCAACCTTGAGGTTTCCATTTCGGTTGAAGAGGGTTTTCCACTGTTTACAGCTGACTTCTCTATGCTCAAACGGGTCCTCATCAACCTGATCCAGAATGCGGTGCAAGCCATGCCCAGCGGCGGCGAACTAAAAATAATTGCTAGGCTCCAAGACGAACAAGTTTGTGTCAGCGTTCAAGACACAGGCGAAGGCATCCCAAAAGAGGTGGCGGACAAGCTTTTCACGCCTCTATTCACCACTAAATCCAAGGGGCAGGGCTTCGGTTTAGCCGTGGTTAAGCGTTTGGTGGAAGCGCAGGATGGAAAAATAACTTTTATCAGCCAAAAACGAAAAGGAACAACCTTCACGGTGGAGCTTCCCCTAAACCAACACAACTGATTTTCTCCCTTCGCAACATATCCTCCCTCATTTATGGGTTGAAACCAGTTTTGCTTTTTTCTCTTTATGTGGGAAAAACGGTTTACAGGGTATCACAGGACTGCAAGAGGGGGCGACTGGTTTTTATGGTTGCAGCATTTTTTGGTGCCTGTTTCGATGTGAGATAATCATTTTCCATCACATGCTCTGCATGGCTCTATGTTGAAACTGCTCGCGGTGTGGATGTGAAAGCACATATTGATTGATTTTTTCTGCACAAGAATCATTGCACATCACAATTCAGGTGGGTACTTCAGCTGCTTCAAGCCATCTCTCACCATCCAAAACCCACAGGACAATTATTCGATTGGTGGACTGTGGAAAAATTATTAAACCTCTTCAACTGACAAGAGGTAGGTGTATATTTGTACAAGAAAATCCTAGTGCCCATAGACGGCTCAGCACACTCAACACGCGCCCTTCAAGAAGCTATAAAAATAGCTAAAACAACCAGCGGAACACTAACATTATTAACCGTTCAACCAAGTCACCCCAAAATATCCTCGCCTCCAAAGCAACCTATCAACGATACCCCAAAAAGCATCATTTTGGCTGAGGGTCAAAAATTAGTTCAAGAGCAAGGCGTTTTCGCTGAAACCGTATTACTGGAAGGCAACGTCGTTGACCAAATCGTAAACACTGCCAAAGAGGGCAATTTCGACCTTATCGTCGTTGGAGCAAGAGGACTGAACAGGTTTGAAGAAGTACTGTTGGGCAGCATAAGCCACGGCGTAATTGAGAAAGCTCCCTGCCCAGTAATAGTAACAAGATAAAACCTAATCTTAATCCGCCAAGACAAACAAGTAATGTGAATCAAATCGCCCAAATCTAACGCAAAAAGCAAAAGAACTGCCGGCCATCTCCCAACGATAGAACCGGGGGCGAACCAATCGGCGAAGAAGAATACACGAAAATGATAGCTGAACTTGACCGAAGCCGAGAAAACGGTCTATGCAAATGGAAACAAACTGCACCCTAACCAACGACTCCCACTTAAAAACCTGACCGTAAAAACCAAATGGATAACCTAAAACTACAACACAAAACAGACCGAAACATATCATTAATTGCTTGAGAATCCAAACACAACAAAATCTTAAACGTAGCCTACTATACTGCCCTACGTCTGAGCTTCGACTAAGTTACAAATCAATATTAGATAAAAAATATCTTAACCTTCAAATCAGTTTTTTCCGAATGTGAATGCCTATAAAACATTTTCGCAAGTCTTTTAACTTAATTCTTTTGATATAGGCATAGAGGTTATGATATGAAAAAAAACCAGATTATAATTTCTTCAATAATTTTAGTTTTCTTGATTTCATCCCTTTTAGTCCTAACCCCTATAAAAACAGCAACAGCACTTTCTACTAAGCAAATATCACCGTTTAAAGTTACAATATCTGATGACCAAAAAGAAATGCAAATAGGCGATTGGAAGCTACAGTTCGAGAATGTTTCTAAGACTTGCCAAAATACAATAGTGACAGCCCCAAATGGAACAATTACAGAAATAACGATAAACAAAACCGACAAATCAACCGAAATAATCGTTAACGGAATAAAAACCGAAGTAGACACTCCAGCAATAAAATCTGCCAAAATTCCATCGGCAATAAATGCGTCAACCATTACTCAATCTCGTGGGCAAACAGTAGACGAAATAATTAGCGAATTAAGACAATCTTCATTAAATAATGGCTCATTACCGATTGCTAATGGGTCTTTGCCAACAAAAACATCTGGAAACAACATTATAGCCCAATCAAGTCAAATTACCAATATGGCCTCCCTGGTCACGATGGATAATTATGATCCTAACCATGTCGCTTTTTCTTGGTATGGTAAAAATTTTGTCGCTGGTAGTTTTCCACATGATGACAAAGTATACTACAACATACCTGTTGATTCGAATTGGCATCAATTACAAAATGGTATTTATGATTTTATGTTAGATCAATATGACTCAAGTAACCTGCCTTCTTACTTGCTAGAATTTACACTGGGCGAAATTATTGCTGAAATGATTGTTGAACTATTTATTCCCGTAATAGGCTGGCTCGCTGATGTCGCTGAGATCGTGACAGTGATTTTAGGAACAGTAATTAGTGAGATTATTTGGACTGTGGCTAAAGACTCTGTAATTGATGAGAATCAAAATCTTTGGTTCTGGCTGGGTACAGGGTTCACTGATTTCTTGGCATCCTATTTGGAACAAACTTCTTCACTTGACTGGTTGAACCCGCTCAATTGGTCTGGTTACATCTCCGATATACTAAACGGCTTTTGGTCATCCGCGTATCTTCGAATAGGCTCAATTACCTTTGCAAACAATCTTGGCATTTACGACCCTGTTGCCCCCCAATACTATGACAACTCAATAACAAGTACCTACCATTGGCACCAAAATACAGCAGCAACAGTGGTTGAGAGCGGTTTATTAGGCCAATCACCTGACTACCCTAACAACCTTTGTGCCCTGATTTACGCAGGAAGCTATAGTGACATGGCATACATTGTCACACAGACAAATGCACCTGGAGCCGGTGAAGTCTTTGTAAACGCATATTCCGATTCAGGATACAATAGCCACATGCGAGTTTACGTCTCCCCCAATAACTATAATTGGTACCTATTGCCGTATGGAGATCAATATATTAACTCTCAAACGGCACAGTACTACGATTGTGGTTCAGTCGATCAAGTTTATTCAGACACCATTAATTACGTTATGGTTCTTGGATGGGATTCAGGCAGCCCCGTATCGCTGGAAGTGGACTGTGTTCAACTGATAGATAATCCAACGCTGACAGTGTACTCTTACTTCGCTTACATCGACGGCTACGAGTATTACGATGATATCAGTACAAATGTTAAAGTCGATGGTGGGGGTGTCGGAACTTCACCGTTAACAGTACACGTATCAGATGGTTCCTGGTCCGTAGGCTTTGATTACATGGTGTATGACCCTAACAGGTGGGAATTGGGAACCATCCAATACATCGTCGATGACGACGCTCAATACTACACATTTAGCACCGATTACCAAACAACTACTACAAATGTCAACTTTAACCATGATATAACGCTCTACGTGGTCTATGCGGTCTAAGCTTCCATTTTCCTTTTTTTCTAAAAAAAACAAATTTTGAGACCGCATACTTAAGACCACAAATGCCCGCCAAAAGCCCACAGCTTAAGCTACGGAAAATACTCAAATAGGACACGTAAAACCTTTCATGAACTGCAATAGCCAGAAATTTATAGCATTAAATTGGCAAAAATCATTTTAAGCACTATGATTCTCGTTGTTTACTATTCATTTTTTATTTATTACTTAATGACTCAAAATAAAGATTGACACAGGAATGCCAAATTATATTAATATCTTGAAAGGATTAAAGTAACCATGGATAGACGCGTAAAAACCCAAATTTGTATTATTATTGTCGGTTTATTCCTAATGGCATTAGGTATTTATTTTTATTCTTTACGTATTGATTTTACCCTTACTTCATTAGTTACACTTTCGGGGGTAGTCCTTTTAAGTTCAGGTCTCAAGTATAAAAAAAGAATGAACAGAAAGCCATTAACAGGTGACGAACGAGCTGCATATCTCAATTCTGGTTACTTTATTATTACAGCAATAGGCGCGGTTGTTCTTTTTAGCGGCTTAGCTGGTGGCGCAGTCTTTGCAAATTATTTGCATGCTGGAACTACGGCACTGTGGTTTTTGCTTGTAGCGTTCGTTGGTATGCTCTTGATTTTTGCTGCACGGTCTATTAAGCCTAAAACGGAAAAAATTCCAGCGTGAAATCGCATTAGTCCATTTAAAAAGATGAAAAAAAGAAAAGATTGGTTGGATGTTTAATCTACGAGTTTTTTGCGGGTGTCTTCAATCAGTTTTACTGTTTGTAAGCGCCATGGCTCAAACCCTTCGGGTGTGGTTGGGTAGGTGTTGTAGTGTGCGCTAAGGCCTCTCATCATGACGACTGTTGAACGTAGTTTGGTTAGGAAGCCGACTCTGCGTATGCCCCGGAAGACGCGTTTTGCGGTTTCGGTGATGTTTAGGTGGAAGTCGTCGCCCATGCCTGCTTTGAGTACGTCGTCTTCAGTCATGAGTTTTTCGTTCATGCCGTAGTTGAGGTCGTCGTCGCTGCAGCTGAGCAGGAACATCTTGAATATGTCAAGTGTGCCCTGTTTTTTGCCGTATGTGTCGATGTAGCGTTTGTTGTAGCCCCACAGCGCTTCTTTGGTGGGTTCGCCCTTGTTGAGTGCTTCGACGATTTGTTGTCCTGCAAGGTAGCCGCTTAGCATTGAGGGTCCGATGCCGCCTCCGTGGATAGGGTTAACCAGTGATGCTGCGTCGCCTACTAGCATGACTCCGTTTGAAACCATGTTGTCTATTGGTCTGCGGACGGGGTCAAACCATGCGCCGCCAGTTAGAACCAGTGAGCCTTCAAAGATTGGCTTCTTAATAGCCGTTGCATAGAGCTGTTCTTTGGGGTTAGGATAACCTGTTTTGCGCATGCAGGTGCCTATGCCAACGTTTACGCGTGCGCCGCCTTTGGGGAAAATCCATACGTAGCCGCCTGGGGATGCTTTTTGGTTTAGGTAGATTTCGCAGAAACGGGTGTTTTCGGTTTCTTGTTTAAGCTGGCGGATTTCTCGGTAGCAGGCTTCTACGTCTTCGTTGGCTATGTCGCGGTCGATGCCCATTGACGCGGGCAGCTGTTTGCGTACCATGCCGAAGTAGCCGCTTGCGTCAACCACAACTTTGCTGCGCATCTCAGCGACTTTGCCTGTCTTCATGTTTTTAGCGGTTAAGCCGACGACTGCGCCTTTCTCGATGATTGGACTGCGGAAATTCATGTTGTCCAGCAGGACTGCGCCTTTGTCGGTGGCTTTGTTGAGGAGCCACTGCCCGAATAAGCGTCTGTTGAGCAGGTAACCGACGAAGTCTTTGTCGGCGATGGTGAATATGGTGTTTTCGTCTGGGGAATAAATTTTTATGCCATCAATCTTTGCTTCCAACTCGCCGCCCGTTGGCTTCTCTAAGCCCAATGTTTTGAGGTGGTGTTCTCCTAGTGCGTCGCCGCAGATTTTTTCGCCGATTTCTTCGCGTTTTTTCTTCTCGACGATGCAGACTTTTAAGCCTTTTTCAGCGATGGTTTTTGCTGCTAAGCAGCCTGCTGTTCCTGCGCCAACGACTATGGCGTCGTATTTGTCCATTCTCGTTTTTCCTCCAAGTTAACTTTACTTTGTATACCTTGTTGTATATGTAAAGCTTAATAAATCATTAAGTGAGCAAAACCACACCGAGTGTAACCCACATGAGCGCCCCCTTAACGTTAAGCGCAGAATTCCGCAAACTCGTAGAAGCACAAATGGACAAAGTCCTCAAAGGCGTAGAATTAACCTTCAACGAAATCATAGAAAAACAGAAAATAACACCTACCGAACTCAAAGACGAACTCGAAAGCCTACAAGAAAGCTTCAACTTCCTCTTCCAGAAATGGAGCCTCGAAATCCTCTACACCCTAATGCTCAAAGACGTCATCGGCTTTGGTGAAATCAAAAAAATCTTATCCGTCAACTCAAGAACGCTCTCAGACAAACTAAAAATGCTCCAGAAACACAGTTACATAACAAGAAAAGTCACTGCAGGTCCGCCCCTGCGGGTAGAGTACGCCTTGACTGCTAAGGGAAAGAACACTGTATTGCTGGCGCTGCCGCTTCTGTACTATTCCAGTTCAGCCTAAGGCTTCAACTGGGTTTTCCTGAAAGTCTGCGGCAAACTCGTGGATTCTTTCACGGTTTCAAACACCATACACGTAAGAGACTTATCCAACCCCTTAATCAAACGCAGCTTATCCACCACAAACTTGCCGACTGCATCAACGTTTTCGGCTCGCAGCTTCACGAGCAAATCCCAGTCGCCCGTGATTATGTGGACTTCTTGGACTTCGGGGAACCTTGCGATTTCCTCTGCTACTTGCCGCTGAGAGATGGGTGTTTCATCCTCGTTTTTCGCCCTATAGGATACGGCGGCTAAGATGAAGGCGGCGGTGCCGAGGTTGAGTTTTTCGGGGGAGAGGATGGCGCGGTACTCTTTGATTACGCCCATTTCTTCCATGCGTTTGGTTTTGGCGAAGACGGTGGTGATTGGGGCGCCTATTTTTTTGGCTATTTGGTTGGCGGTTAGTTTGCTGTTTTCCTGGATGAGGGTGAGGATGGCGAGGTCTTTTTCGTCGAGTTTGATGCTCATGTGTAAATATTACATGTTTGTGGTATAAAAACTTGATTAAATTGTAAATTAATCATGTTTTGTTGTATAAAATTTATTACCTGCCCTGCACAGTGTACACCAAACCAAAAGTTCACAGTGACCAAAATGACAAAACAACAAACTATCGAAATCCCCAAACCGTTAGACCAACTAACGGAAGCGGAAATAGAAAGAAAAGCCTGCATAGGCAAAGTTATGACTTACACGCTTAGGAGTCTCTCAACAACTTTCGTGAATAAAGGCTTCCAGTGGCTACTGCCCGTGGCACTGAGCCAAAGCACCGATCCGCTCTGGCCCGACCCAGGAGCATCCATAGAGAAAAGAATCGAAGTAGACATCTACGGCAAACCAGTCCGCACCACAGCCAGCATGATCATCCACAAACTCGTCGCCGCATCAACCGCCTACCCCAAACTTTTCATACTCTCACCCAACATCAGAATAGAAAAAGCGGAGCGCGCAAAAACCGGCAAGCACATCTACGAGTTCACTCAATTGGACTTTGAAGCCCGAGATGCCACATCAAAAGATGTCTTTGCCTTAGTTGAAGAAGCAATCTGCACATTAGTCAAAGACCTAAAGAAAGACATGAAAGGCGAATTAACAATGTTGTGCCGCTGCGACACCCTCAAAATGCCCAAAGCACCATTCAAAATCTACGACCGCGTAGACCTTGAAGCCAAATACGGCGCAGACTGGGAAGCAGGCATATCAGAGGAAATATCCGAGCCAGTCTGGGTAACCAACATTCCACGGGAATTCTACGATTTCGAAGACTTCAAAACCGGCAAATGGGACAACTATGATTTGTTTCTGCCACAGTTCGGCGAAGTCCTCTCAGGCGCCAAACGTGAATATGAATACGCTAAAATCCTAAAGAAAATCGAGCGCGACCAAGTCAAAAAAGAAAACTATGCATTAGTGCTGAAGATGGCTAAGGAAGGCAGACTTAAACCGACCGCTGGCGGAGGCATAGGCATGGAACGTTTAGTCGGCTGGATAGTAGGCGTCAAACACATCGCTGAATGTCAACCATTCCCCCGTGTACCAGGTCAAGTAAATGAGCTATAGAGAACTGATGAATACTATGAATCCATACCTTGAAGCATTACAACCCAAACTAAGCCCCGCAGACTTCAAAAAACTAGCCGCCATCGACAACCCCAACGTCCATGAATTCATCGCTAAAGAAAGCGACCTCTGCCAACCTAAAGACATCTTCATCTGCAGCGACTCCGCCGAAGACATAGCACATGTCCGAAAACAAGCAGTAGCGGTAGGTGAAGAACAGGCAATCTTAACCATCCCGGGACACACTGTCCATTTCGACGGTGAACACGACCAAGGCCGAGACCGCCAAGCAACCAAGTATCTGGTGCCCAAAGGAATCACATTTAGCAAAGCCCTCAACCAGATGGACCGCCAAGAAGGTTTAGCCGAGGTTAGGGGGGTACTTCGGGATTCCATGCAGGGCAAAACGATGATTGTCCGTTTCGTGTCGTTGGGTCCACGTGACTCGGTTTTCACCATTCTGGGTTTACAATGCACTGATTCCTGGTATGTTGCTCACTCAGAAAACCTGCTATACCGCTCTGGATACGACCAGTTTGTGAAGGCAGGACCGAAAAGCGATTTTCTACGTGTCTTGCACTCGGGTGGAAAACTAAACGGCGACATGGTAAGCGTGGATTTCAACAAGAAATGCATTTACATCGACCAAATGGACAACACCATCTACAGCGTCAACACACAGTATGCAGGCAACTCCGTAGGATTCAAGAAACTAGCCTTCCGATTAGCAATCCGCAAAGCAAGCAGCGAAGGCTGGTTAGCCGAACACATGTTGCTCATGGGCGTTTTTGGCCCAAGCGGAAGAAAAACCTACTTTGCAGGAGCTTTCCCGAGTGCATGCGGAAAAACCTCAACCGCCATGCTTCCAGGAGAATCCATCCTTGGCGATGACATAGCGTACATCCGCGACATTGACTCAGCTGCCCGCGCCGTAAACGTGGAATCAGGTATATTTGGAATCATACAGGACGTTAACCCCAAAGACGACTCTCTAATCTGGAAATCACTAACTAACCCAGGCGAAATCGTGTTCTCCAACATTCTGGTTAAAGACGGCAAACCATACTGGCTGGGCATGGGACAGGAAGTTCCCAAAGACGGTTGCAACTACACTGGCACATGGTACGAAGGCAAAAAAGACGAAACCGGCGCCGAAATCCCCGCTGCCAACAAGAACGCCCGTTACGCAGTAGCACTCAAAGCGATGGAGAACGTTGACCCTGAACTCGACAACCCCCACGGCGTTGAACTTGGCGGAATATTGTATGGTGGACGCGACACTAAGGCTTACGTTCCCGTTCAGCAGAGTTTCAGTTGGGACCACGGTATCATAGCTTACGGTGCATCGCTTGAAACGGAAACCACTTTTGCAACAATCGGCAAAGAGGGTGTTCCAGAAATCAACATGATGAGCATCCAGGATTTCATCTCGATTCCTATGGGTAAAAACGTTCAGAATAACTTGGATTTCGGGCGCAAACTCAAAAAGCAACCCGTAGTTTTCGGCGTCAACTACTTCCTGAAAGAAGTCGCCAACGGCAAATACGTCAACAGCCCCCAGGACAAGCACGTTTGGATAAAATGGATGGAGCTACGCGTACACAAAGAAGTCGGCGCACTAAAGACACCCACAGGGTACATACCCAAATACGAAGACCTGAAAAAACTCTTCAAGCAAGTGCTGAACAAAAACTACACTAAAGAAGACTACAATAAACAATTCACCATACGCGTCCCAGAAAACTTGGCAAAGATTGAACGTGTACAGCGTTTCTACCAGGAAAACGTCACCGACACACCGCTGGAAATGTTTGGAGTACTATACTTGCAAAGAGAACGTTTGATGGCAGCGAAAGAGAAGTACGGCGACTACATTTCACCAGAAAACTTTGAGAAAGAAGCAGAGGCATAGGCATCGATGTCGAACAAAACAACAATTCCACCTTTTGTTTCCGTCAAGCTTTTAAAGGGAATCCACATACTGGATTAGAAATTCATAATAGTTAATTAATAAAAACGGTAAATGAAAAAGCAAGAAAAAAAGTGACGTAACATGATGATGAAAAAGCTGGACAAAAAAACTTCGACGTACAAGATAGACCTATCTAGCGTAGAGGGCGACGGATCGTTCCAGTGTCCAAAATGCAACTTGAACATATCGCCAGACGACGAATCTGAAGAGAACTATACTATCTTAGATACCAAAGTCGTCAACGACGAATTAGCCGAGTTAGTTATCAGCTGCGGCAAATGCCGAAGCACCATAAAAGTCACTGGTTTCCAACAGAGTTCTGACGCTTAATCTCCACTTTAAATTTTAACTATATTTTTTTATTTGTAAACCGCTTAGACGTCACTGCTGAGCAGGCAAATACTTTATTTTAGTTAAAGCCTATCTGCATGTTGATTTGTATGCACATCGAAACCTTCAGCGTCGGCATGTTATCGACCAACTGCTACGTGGCAAGTTCCCCAGAGACTAAAGAAGCAATCGTAATCGACCCTGGGCTGGATTTTTCTTCTGAAGCTAAACCAATCTTCGATTTTATAGCTGAAGGTAAGTTAAAGGTCAAGTTTATCGTGAACACCCATGGACACGACGACCACATCAAAGGAAACGCGCTTTTCCAAGAGAAATTCGATGTTCCCATCTGCATCCACCCGCTCGATGCACACTACATCAAAGCATTAGAAAACCCCAAGTTCCCACCTAATGTGATGCTGGAAGACGGTGGCTTAGTCACGTTTGGCGGCGAAACCCTCAAGGTATTGCATACACCTGGACATAGCCGCGGCAGCATATGCCTCGTCGGAGAAAAAATCGTTTTCACGGGCGACACGTTGTTCGCGGGCGGAATCGGCAGAACCGACTTTGAAGGCGGCTCCATGACTAACATGAGGGCTTCCCTGAAAAAAATTATGACGTTCCCCCATAGCCTGTTGGTTTATCCTGGGCACGGCGAGTCTTCGATTATTGTGGAAGAAAAAAGGTCGAACCCCTTTCTGAACAGCAGAAATGACTCTGTATTCTTTTAGTAGGTGGATGGGTTCTGGCTGAGTTCTTGTAGTGCTTTTAGTCGTTTGATTATGTTGGGGTGGGTTGAGAAGATTTCAGCGAATTTGTCGACTGATGTTGGTTTTTTCGCAAGTGTTTCCCGCAACAGGTCTTCTTTGTTTGCCGCGTTGTTTGCGTGCAGTTCTGCGGAGTCGAGGTTTGCGCGGTCTGGGTCTGAGATGAAGAGTGCTTTGTAGGAGCTGTTGCTTTTCTTCTGGTTTTTGTCGGGTTTGTTTGTGCGTTTGCTTTCTTCAACGATTGTAACTAAGCCTGTGGAAAGTTTTTCTGCGCCGTTTTCAACGATTAAAGCGCTGTGTCTGTCAGCGTAGTACTCGCGTAGGCGGCTAAGGTAAAGCGTGAACAAAGTGAGCACCCACGAGAACGCCATGAAGGCAATGCCGAATAATGCGTTGTTTCCGCCGCCTCCTTTCTTGCTGTCTCCTCCTCCGCCGAACATGCCTGAAAGCATCATTGAGTAACCGATGTAGTAGAACAGTGCGGGAAGGAACGAAACAACCATCATAACTTGGACGTCGCGGTGTTTTAAGTGACCGAGTTCATGCCCGATTACGGCTTCGACTTCTCCGTCGTCAAGGTGGGTTAAAAGTCCCTGAGTTACTGCAACTCGGCTGCCTGTTAACGGTGAACCATACGCGAATGCGTTTGGCAATGGGATTTGGGATAGCATAAGTTTTGGTGTGGATATTCCGCTTTTTTTGCTGAGGTCGCTGACCATCTGGTGAACTTTGGGGTTTTCGGTTGCCGGCATTTCCTTGACCTTGTATATCCACCCGACAAGGTAGGGTGAGAGCAGCCACTGGGCAACGTTTAGACCTACCACAAGGAGCCCGATGGTTATCAGACTTAAGCCTATTCCAGCCCACATTAACACAACTGTGAAAACGAGCGTGGTTAAACCAAAGATGGCGGCTAACGTGGCAACCATCGAAAAACGAAGTTTCCAAGTGTTCATTATTGTCACTATCTGTGTTCTTCACACTTTCCCATGGGCGCTTATAACTTTTATGCGAATACCCAGGGCAATTATCCTTGGAAAAACCCAGCAGAAACATCACTTTGTCTGTTCCACAATGATGAGTCTGGACGATTCAGGGCTAAATTTTTCCCCTTCATAGCTGCCGTAAATATCCTTAACTGCGAACCCAGCCTTCTCCAACATGCCCCGCAGCTTACCGTATTCATACAAACGGACAGAATGCTCAAAAACCACTAACCGCCCAGTTCCCATATCACTTACGGTCCAAAAATCGCAAAGCCAATCCCTATCAGGACTTATTGTCCGCTTTTGGTTTAAAGAAAAACTTGGATATTCTTTTTGTTTGGGTGGCTGCTGGTCTTTGTATTTAAGAGTTAAACGTTGGCGGTTAAAAACGTCGATGACAAAAACGCCCCTTTGCTTTAGCACTCTTTTGGCTTCAGCTAAGGCAACTTTGTCCTCTTGTTCCGTTGGCAGGTACCCAAAACTGGTATCCATACTTATGATTGCGCTGAACGCGTCGTCCTTAAAGGGCAAAAACCGCATGTCGCCCCTGACCAGTTGAATGTTGCTGGAGCGTTGCTTAGCGATTTTCAAAAGTTTCGCAGAAACATCCAATCCAACCATGCCAAATCCCTGCTGGCTCAGCGGAATCGTGTGCCGTCCTGTGCCGCAGGCAAGGTCCAAAATGTATCCGTCGGGTTTAAGCTGGGTTTTTAGGAATTTTAGCTGCGCTTCCGTATGGTTTTCGTTGGCTATCTCCGCCCAGTAAACGCCCATTTCATCAAAAACGTTCGCCGTCAAGTTCGCCTCGCCGCAACCAAAATTATATTGTGGTTGCCGAAATTTAGCGGTTTGGTTTCGAGCCGCTTAAATACACAACCTCTTATTTTCTAAGTTACTGGAGAACCCCCTTTGACTGAGAAGCACGACTGGCAGCACCTCTATATGCTCCTAAAACTCGCTGAAATGGGCGCTTACAGGCGAGTTGCCAAAATCTCAACTGACTACTTAGCCAAAAAACTGGGCATTTCCCAGCAGACCGCGTCGCGCTACCTCATCGAGCTCGAACGCAAAGGCTGGATTCAACGCAACATTACTCCAGACGGCAGCTTAATCAAAATCGAGGAGCAGGGCACGCGGGAACTGCAGAAATTGTATTCGGGCTTGAAGGTTTTGATGGAGAAATCCTACCCGCCCTCGGTCACTTTGGAAGGCACTGTTTTCACTGGCTTGGGCGAAGGCGCTTACTACGTCGGCAAAGAATCTTACCGCAGGCAGATTGTTGAAAAACTAGGTTTCGAACCCTACCCAGGCACACTCAATCTGAAGTTGTCAGCGGATTATGACATTAAAACCCGCATGGAACTCGACGCTTACCCCGCAATTGAAGTTAAGGGCTTCCAGAACGAAGACCGCTCATTTGGCCTGGTAAAATGTTACCCCGTAACCATCGGCGGCAACGACGTTAAGGGCGCTTTGGTTACGGCTCTTAGAAGCCACTACGACGCGTCGGTTCTTGAAATTATTGCGCCCGTGTGCCTGCGGAAAGCTCTGTGCCTAAAAGACGGCCACAAAGTAAAAGTCGAAGTCTACACTCAAACCAGCTAAAACGGCATAGCAACCGAATAGGGGTTTCTGGGTTTTTCTTGGTGGTCTGGTTTGCGTCTCGTTGCGATTATGTAGCCAACTATCAGTCCGAAGCCTAAACCGCCTAAATGCGCCAAAATGTTGACTCCCTCACCAGTGTTTATGAAAAACAAGAAAAACGCGTAAACTAACGCTCCAAGAATTGACTGCCGGACCGAACGTCTACTATAAATCACGCATGCGCCGAACAACGCAAAGATTGCGCCCGATGCACCCACCGAAACGAACAATGGTCCGAACGCTAAAGAGAGAACGTTGCCGACTAAGCCGCCGACAAGGTAGATTCCCAGATACTCGGGCAACGAAAACATTTCTTCTCCTCGCAACCCGAAAATGAGTAGGAACAGCATGTTGCCGACTAAGTGAACTATCGAGGCGTGGATGAACATCGCCGTTATGAGCTGGTAGTATGCGCCTTGGAAAACAAACTGGTTCACCTGCCCCCACTGAGCAACAACGCCCTCGCTGGTGGTGAAGGCGTTTCCTCCGATTACAGCGCCTGCAACGTATATGGCGACGTTTAACGCGATTAGAATGTACGTTGGCTTATATTTCTCGCAACCCATTGGCAAAACCAGTTATTTGGCTAGTTTATCGATTATTTTCTGTTTAATCTTGGAGGAACTATCTAAAGCATTCTCCGCGTATTTGCCTGTCTTAACGATTTGAACGGGCAGTTTGTGCTTGGCGACGTACTCTTTAACTTCCTTCTCCATATCTGCTTGGTCGTAGCCCAACGCGATGACGTCTGGCTTGATTTTCCCGATGACTTCACCGATGTCCAAGTCTTCATAACCCAAGACGGCTTGGTCAACTACCTTCAAAGACTCCACGAGTGCACGCCGCTGGTCTTCCGACATTATCGGTTTTTTGCCCTTCATCTTCTCCACGGTGCTGTCGGTGGCGATTACAACAATGAGTTTCGCGTTTTCTCCGCCTGCCCGCTTGGCTTCCTCCAGAAACCGCACATGCCCCAGATGCAGCAGGTCAAAAACGCCCGAGGCTAAGACAACTTTTTGGGTTCTGGTTTTGTTGGCCATTCAAAGTTCACAGCGCCGATTAATCTTAAAGCATCCAGCAGCCCTTCACAGTAGGCTACCGAAGTTAAACTGGTTTCAAGGTTGCCCTGAGCCTTATAATACTTTGCATCCTCAAGGTAATCGTTTGCATAACTCAAAACCGAACTCACCATCTCCTCAGTCAGGCTGATTGGCGCCTGTGTTCGCTTGAGTTCCTTGAAAACCACTTCGGCGTAAGAAATGTACTTCGCCGTTAATGCTTCCAAGCTCATTTTGAGAGCCTCCTAAACTCCGCTGGCGCACCCGCGAAAGCAATCAGCGAATCAACCTCCATGAAATGGAGTTCACCGGGGAAAATCAGGCTGAAGGGCGCCTGACCGAAATCAAAGTTTGCCAAATCCTTTACGAAGTCAGCTTTTAAAGTGGGTTTGTTGCCGCCTGCCCTTGCGATTCCAACCGCAACCGTATCCGATGCAACAGCGCCGAGTTTCTTTTTCTCTTCGACTTCAAGCAGCATCTTGATGGCTTGGTTAATAGAGAGGAAACGTTCTTCGGCTGCGTTTAAATCTAACAGGCAAAGCGTGTGCAAGCCGTTCTTCTTGTTTTGAGCGATGACGTTGTAGGGTGTTTCTGAAAAGTTCTCGGGGAAGGGCACGGTGACGGTTTTGCCGAATTTATAATTATGCATGCCTGATAAGCTGACTATTGCGGACATGATAGATGTGCCGTGAACTATGCGGGTTTTTATTCCCTGTTTCTCCGCGTCAATGCGCAGGGTAACGTGGGTTGTAGCGATGAAGGGGTCGCCTGGAACAAGAAACACGGTTTTGCCCGCTTTGGCGGCTTCGAGGATGACTTTGCCGTTTTCCTCTTCAAGATTCCGCCTTGAAACCACCTGGACCTTTTTGCCGCACAATGCTTCAAACCGCGCTAAGCTGAAGTCCACCATCAAGTTGGTGTATTGTTCCATGAAAACTTGGTCTGCCGTTTGGGTTTCCTCTAAACCCCTGACAGATATGCCTTTTTCGTCGTTTAATCCTAAGCCTACGAAGACAAGTTCATTCAATTCTGAGCCCTTGCAGATTAATTGGGGTTTATAGCTTTAAGCTATTCTTCTCGTTGACTTTGCCTTTTTTCTCCAGCTGCTTGTAGAAGACTTTGCAGGAATCCATGGATATCCCAGTTTTTGCGCAGAAAGTCACGAGGGTTTTCTCGATTGGTTCCTTTGGGTCTTTGTTTTTGATTGCTTCATTCAATTCTTCGATCATGTGCTTGTCTGTTTTATTGCTCATTAAAATCATCCTTGCGTTTACTCTTATAGAAAGATTGTTTTGCTTTCTCAAAAACCCTTTTGTTACCATGCTGTTTTGGATGGAACATCCAACCAAACATTTATATGATTTACGTTGAAGAGAAACCTTGGAATTTAGAGGCAGAGCTGAAGGAAAAGAAGAAACAATGAAGCCCATCGAGACTCTAGTCAGGGATAACGTTAAAAACCTCAAGCCATGCGTCCACGGCGCAGAAGTTTTAGGTGCCGCAGAAGAAAGCGGGTTTAAGCCCGAGGCTATTTTGGATTTTAGTTCAAGTGTGAACCCGCTGGGTCCCTCAAAGAAGTCGCTTGAAGCGGCAAAAAAAGCCTTCAGCGTGATTGCGGCTTATCCTGATTCAAACTCTAATGAGCTTCGGCAGGTCATTGCAAGCCACTTTGGCAAAATCACCAAACGCAACATTATCGTTGGAAACGGCTCAACCGAACTCATGTACCTGTTCGCTGAAGTGTTCATGAAAAAAGGTGACAAAGCCCTCATTCCAGCGCCAACGTTTGGCGAATATGAGAGTGCCGTGTGCAAAACTGGGGAAATACCCAGATTTGCCAAGCTGAACAAGGATTTCCAGGTTGAAACAGCCACTTTCGAGCGTGAAATGGCTGGCGCAAAACTTGTTTTCCTATGCAACCCAAACAACCCCACAAGCAAACTTATCCCACAGGAAACCCTAACAGACATCATCGAGAAGGCGCTATCACAGGATACGCTTGTTTTTCTCGACGAAGACTTCCTTGAGTTCGTGGAAGAGGAAAAAGACCTTACAATGATTGGCAACATCAAAAAGTACCCTAACCTGTTCATTTTGCGGTCTTTCACTAAGATTTTTGGTTTAACTGGGCTTCGGGTTGGCTACGGAATCGCAAACCCCGAAATAATCGATGTGCTCTCGTGTGCGAAGATTCCTTGGAACGTTAACTGCTTGGCGCAGGCGGCTGCGGTTGCGGCGCTCAAGGATGAGGAACACCTGCAGGTCACGCATGCGCTAATCAAAAAGGAAAAAGCATGGTTACAAGGTGAACTTTCGAAGTTTGGGTCGTTCAAGTTTTCGGAGCCAGACGCCAACTTTTTCTTCATCAACATCCAAAAATCAGGCTTAACAGCGGCAGAACTGAAGAATAAACTGTTAAAGCAGGGTATCCTGATTCGCGACTGCACTTCATTTAAGGGAATAGATGAGTTTTACGTTCGAATAGCAGTTAAGACCCATGTGGAGAATGAGCGGTTGATAGATGCTCTTAGGCGGACAGTCAAGGTAGTTTGAGTGTGCCCCATGTTTACACTTGACCTGTCACTGTTTCTCGATTCTATCCTGATTTTAACGTTAGCATTCTTAATCGACCTGGTTTTCGGCGAGTACCCTGATAGGATGCACCCAACCATCGGCATAGGCAAAATGATAACTTACCTAAAGCGTAAGTCGAAGCATCCGAATCCGCGGGTGGAGAAGGCAAACGGCGTTTTGATGGCGCTTGTCATCATGCTAGTGGTTGCGCTTCCAGTGTTTCTGCTGCTATTTTGGCTTAGGCAACTGGCATATCCCTATGGCGAAATACTTTACATCATCGTGGGTGCAGTACTGTTCAAAGCCACTTTCGCGATTAGCGGCATGGGGCAATATACCAAACCTATTGCTGCCGCGTTAAAACAGAAGGATTTGGATGGAGCACGGAAATGGCTGCCCTACATCGTTAGGCGCGACCCAAACACGCTTGGCGAGCGCCAGATTATTTCTGCAGCCGTCGAATCCATCGCTGAAAGCACCACTGACGGCATAACCGCCCCCTTCTTCTTGTTTGCCTTGTTCGGAGTTCCAGGCGCATTTGCTTACCGCGTGGTCAACACGCTGGATTCGATGGTTGGCTACAAGAACGCTGAATACAGGAACATCGGGTGGTTCTCGGCGAAACTCGACACCATCGCCAACTACATTCCCTCACGCGTGACGGCTTACCTGATGGTTGCCGCTTCCTTTATGCTACGCGAGGACTGGCGCGAATCGTACCGTATCCTGCAACGCGACAAACACAAGACTGCAAGCCCCAACGCAGGCTACACCATCTCCGCCATGGCTGGAGCATTAAACATCCAGCTTGAAAAACAAGGACACTACACCCTTGGCGACGACCACGGAATTGGGGCTGAGCACATTCCCAGGGCTTTGCGGATGATGACCGTTACTGCGGTTCTGTTTGGGTTAATAGTAGTTGTTCCAGTTTTGGCATTGAGGATTTACATCTTCGGACTCTAACCCTGAGCTTCACCAACCTATGAATTCTATTAGTGGTTCTATGTTGAAACGATAGAGGGGTCGATACGGCTGGTTTCCCTAAGGGGGTAGGTCGGTATTGACGATTTTCCAAGCCAATAGAATGTTAAAAAGGGAGTTTTGACGTTGATTGCCAAAAAAACCATAACTAATTAAACCCTAACTTGGCGGTATAATTCGGGAAGATTGCCCTGCCCAAAAAGAAATATGAAAAACACGGTTAATCATGATGAATGCAAACTGCACCACGCAGCTAAAGGGTAAACTGCCCTATTGCAAGAGAGTAAAGCATTCTTTTGGTCTTTTTAGACAAGATGATGTTGTAGTGTTTATGCAACATACGCAGTAAAAATACTTCAACTTTACAATCCATCTTGTCCACTTTGTAGTTGTATGGTTTTTATTGTGGCTCGGCATCAATGTAGGTACTGAGAGGCACATTGGGTTTGAATGGGAAACCACTCGTCAGCATAATCACTGCTGGCATGTCAAAATTCGGCAAACATGAAGGGTTACTTGCAAGAGAAATCTTCGCTGACGCCGCTTACGAAGCTTTTAGCCGCTGCCCCAAACTGAATCCGAAAGGCGACATAAAAGCAATGTTCATCGGACACATGGGTGAAGCCTACGAGCATCAGGGGCACACGGGCAGCGCCATAGCGGATTGGGCAGGATTAACAGGCATCCCAGCTACGCGGTGCGAGGCGGCATGTGCTTCTTCTGGCGCGGCGTTGCGGTCGGGAATCTACGCTGTTTTATCTGGTTTAGCGGATGTTGTTGTGGTTGGCGGAGTAGAAAAGATGACTCACCGCACCACCTCCGAAGTCACCGAGTACTTGGCTATGGCTTCAGACTACCCGTTTGAGCAGTACCACGGCATCACTTTTCCAGGACTTTTCGCGTTGATGGCGACGGCTCACATGCACGCGTACTGCACCACCGAGGAGCAGATGGCGTTGGCAGCAGTCAAAAACCACTACCACGGAAGCCTCAATCCCAAAGCTCACATGCAAAAAGAAGTTTCGCTTCAAACGGTCATGGCTTCAAAGTATGTTGCTTGGCCGCTCAAACTCTACGATTGCTCACTAATAACCGACGGCGCAAGCTGCATCATATTGACCAAACCTGAACTCGCCAAAAAATACACTGACCAACCTGTCCACATCGTCGGCAGCGGACAAGCCAGCGACACCATCGGACTCTACGAACGCAAAAGCCTCACCTCGCTTCAATCCACGAAGTTAGCGGCGAAATCAGCTTACGAGATGGCGCAAATCAAGCCTGAACAAATCGATTTTGCTGAAGTCCACGATTGCTTTACCTTCGCTGAACTCATGGCGTACGAGGACCTTGGTTTCTGTAAGGTGGGTGGAAGCGGCAAATTCATCGAGAGCGGCGCAACGCGTCTTGGCGGCGCTAAACCCGTTAACACCAGCGGCGGCTTAAAAGCGAAGGGTCACCCAGTTGGCGCAACAGGAACCGCGCAGGCATACGAAATGTACCTGCAACTCACCGACCAAGCTGACAGACGCCAAGTGAAAGATGCCCAAATCGGGTTAACACATAACATTGGCGGGTCAGGTGCGACTGCGGCAATCCACATCTACAGGAGAGACCACTGATGAGTACGGTTAAGCCTTTCACGATTGAGCAATTCTACAAGTTCATAGCTCAGGGCAAGTTGATGGCTGGGAAATGCCTCAAATGCGGCAAAATCCATCTTCCACCGCGTCCACTGTGCGACAACTGCTTCTCTAAACAGTTCGAGTGGATGCAAGTTACCGGCAAGGGTAAACTGCTCACTTACACAGTTATCCATGTTGCACCCCAACAGTTTCAAGCACTCACGCCTTACGCAGTAGGAATTGTCGAGTTGGAGAATGGGTTGAAAATCCCCGGCATGATAAATGGAGTTCCGCATGACCAACTTAAAATTGGAATGGAGTTAACTCTTGATTTCGGCGCATGTAACACGACGCAGCAGTGGCCCCAGTGGCAACGGTACTGCTTTAAACCCTAACTTTTTAATCTAAAAATCTCCAGATTATTTTTGCTCAAAACGTAAGAATAGGTGAGTTTCCTTACTCGACGATTGGAAAACCTCAATTTTTCAGGAAGAGAGGGAACACGATCCAACCATCTTGCAGGTGTCCTCACCTAAGCATGTTAGGGCTTGCTTGCTTAATATAAATTTTATAGATTTTAAATCGCTGTTTCCCATATTGCGACGCGGAGAAAGGCTTATTGGCAAATTGCGAGTTAGGTTTGCTGTGAAGCTGAATGGCTGTGACTGAAAAACCGAAGGTTTGTCTGGTTTCCTGCAGTGTCTTAAAACAAGAAATCCAGCAGTTAATCAAAGAGGGCAGCCTTGGTGTTGAAGTGGTTTATGTCAGCAAATTCTTCCACATAGACTACGCCGCGGTAGAGAACAATCTGCGTAAAGTTATAGAACACACAAAGAAAAGATTCAAGGGCAAAATCGTGCTGGTCTACGGCGACCTCTGTTTGGGGCAGGATTACGAAATGAAAAAGTTAGCCAAGGAATACGGCGTCGTCAAGATTGACGCTTTAAACTGTGTGGATTGCCAATTGGGCGGCAAAGGAAAATTCAACGAAGCTGACCCCGAACACAACCTCATGTTTATGGGTCCAGGCATGATAGGTTTCTTCCGTCATGCAAAGACGCAGATGCTAAAAGAAGGTGCGGACGAGGAAACGTTTGCGAACATGTTCAGCGGCATAAAAGGCATGGTAATCTTGGATACGTGTGGGGATGCGGAAAAATGCAGAAAAGACCTCGAAGACTCAGGTATCGGGCTTAAGGTTCTTGAAACCCGAAAAATAGGCTTAGAGAACGTGAAACGGGTAATTTTGGATGCAATAAACCGTGCAAACGGAATTACATGACTCTTTTTACGTGGAAAACTTGAGTGACTAATTGCAGGGGTGCCCGCGGGTCTACCGTAAGTATTAAAGAACCAACCATACAATAGTGCTAACTTGTAGCTGTGTGGATGTGCCGTAAATGACTGAAACCGTTCCTTCCTCTCCCATGAAGCGTGTTGAAGATTGGAAATCAAGGTTAATTGACCTTTCAAGAAAGAATAATCTGCTCTATTTCCACAAGTCAAAACGTGGAAACCTGTCCATCACGCAGCCTGATCCACAGAAAATCTTCGATTCACTGGTTCTAAAGAAGAACCGATTGGAATTTTGGCAGCCCCAGGAAGAAGCCAACATGGCTCAGGCGCCAAAAGCAAAGGGTAAATGGAAGGCTAAAACGGGCAAAGTTGAAGCTAAATTGGCTAAACCCGAAGTCAAAGCCTCTGTAACTGATGAACCCAAACGTCCTACAGCAACTCAATTGGTCAGCGGTAACATGAGCCGCATGGAGCTTGAACGCAACCTCAAAAGCCTCCAGAGCCGCTCGATGCTCGATTATATGGAACGCGGTGTACGCATACTCTACGCGGCTTTCGGCATGTTGAACTGGGTGGATGCAGAGACAAAAGAAAACGTTCAATCCCCATTAATTCTTGTACCGTTAGAGTTAACGAGAGACACTATCCGTCAGCCCTATGGCATAACAGTGCCGCCTGTTGAAGATGAAGCTGTCTTAAACCCTGCACTTCAGGCTAAACTGAAAAATGAATTCAAAATCGAGTTGCCGCCGCTTCCCGAAGAGTGGGACGAACAGAAACTGGTTGACTACTTCAAACAGGTCGATACAGTGGTCGCTGAATTGGGTTGGAAAACTGAGTCGTCGGTTGATTTAGGATTGTTTTCGTTCCAGAAACTGGTCATTTACAAGGATTTGGAATCCAACGCCGCACTCGTAACCCAACACCCAATCATAAGGGCAATAGCAGGCATCAAAGAAGACAACCTAATACTGAGTGGTTTACCCGACGAAAAAGATGTCGACAAGATTGAATCGCCAGCAAAAACCTACCAGGTCCTCGACGCCGACAGTAGCCAACGCGTCTCCATTGAATACGCCCTGCGCGGACAAAGCTTCGTCATGAAGGGTCCTCCTGGAACGGGCAAAAGCCAAACCATTGCAAACATGATTGCCGAATGCATCGCCAACGGCAAAAGCGTACTCTTCGTAAGCGACAAGATGGCTGCCCTCGAAGTCGTCTACAAACGGTTAAGCGAGGTAGGTTTGGCGCATTTCTGTCTTGAAATGCACAGCAGCAAAGCCAACAAGCAGCAGGTCGTGGCGGAGCTTAAACGCAGCTTAGATGAAAACCTCATCCCGTGCAAGCTGCCGTCGGCGCACGAGTTTGAACGGATGGCAGAGTACCGCGAAGCCTTAAACGGTTACGTAACCGTATTGCATGAGAAGCGTCCATACCTGCAGAGAAGCGTCTACGAAGTTCTAAGCATAATCTCTAGCCTCGAGCGGGTTCCCTTCGTGCCCGTGGGCTTAACCGAATTGGACACGTTGACTCCGCAGAAGATGCGTGAACTCGAAGAACTCGTTTCGCAGCTCAGCAAGGTTTGGCAGGTAGTCGAGGAACCAGATTTTCCATGGGTTGGTTACCGAGCGGACAAATACAACCTTGAGCTCCGAAGCGAACTCCTCACAACCCTCGAAGGTATAAACGAAACCCTGAGCGGGCTAGAACTGGAAAACGAAGACTTCTCCTCTAAATTGGGCGTGTTTCCGCCAGAGACCTTCGCACGTATACAGTGGCTCCTTGACGTGAGCAAACTCCTCTTTGAAAGCCCCAAACCAGAAGCTTACTGGCTAACAAACCCCGCCCTCGACAAACTCCTTGGCGAAGCCAAAGCCTACCTTGAAACCAGCATCTGGATCAAAAACACCCGCGCAAACCTCATGGAACGCTACCAGCCATCCCTATTCGAACTGGCTTTAACTCGCTCAGCCGAATTGCAACACGCAGTTTCATCTCTGAGTAGGATGCTTCCAACGGTAAACTTGGAAGAGGGCGATTTACTTGCAAAGCGCGAGAAGCTTTTGGCTTACGTTAGAAGCACAGAGTTGGCTTCCCATAAAATGCGCGAGACCTCCCAGTCACTCGCCCAACTCTTCGGTTTAGACGGCGGCGACTTAACGGTTACGCATTTGAAACAGCTCTCGCGAATTGCAGCACTGTGTTTTGCCGACGACAAGCCAGAACCTGTGTGGTTTGACGCTAAATACCTTGAGCAAGTTCAAGAAACAGTTGCCAAGGCAAAGCAGCTTTACCAAGAACACAACCTGTTGAAAAGCAGGCTGGATGAAACCTATACGGACGGCATATACGAGTTAGACCTGGATGGGCTCATCGAAAGATACAGCCAAGACTATCAGGGCGGATTGAAAATCTTCAATTCAACCTACCGCAACGACCAGAAACAGATTGCCCGATTAACAAACGACGGTAAAGTCCCCAAAACTGTGCAGCAGGACCTAATCGACTCGCGTAAAGTCAAGAAACTCCATGCAAAGATTGAGGAATCCGCCGAAACCGTCCACTCATTGCTTGGGCACTATTACCGTAAGACCCGAACAGACTTCCAGGGTGCAGAAAAAGCCATAGCGTTAACGAACGAAATTAAAAAGCTGGTGTGGGCAGCACAAATTCCAGATGCGCTCCTGAAAACAGTCACTAACGGTTCGAATCCATCGCCCATGATTAAGAATTTGGGTTTGGAGCTGCAGGATTCAGTCGACAAATGGGAAGTGCAAACCAAAGACGTGGAATCACTTATACCCTCAAAAATGCCGAAGTCCGATGCCTCAATAATGCTCACGTCGCTAACGTTGCTTACGGAATGGGCGAGCGAAACAGAAAAACTGCTAATCCCGCTGCTCGCACTAACTAATCAGACGCTGGCGGTTTGCAAGCAGGAACCCCCAGCCTACAAGCAACTATTCGAAGACGTCAAGAACGCCGAAGACATACGAAAGAAAGAAGCCCAAATCGTAGGTGAAAAAGTTCAGCTTCAAGAAAAATACGGCAGCCGCTTCAGGGAATTGGAAACCGACTGGCAGGACATCGTGGTCACGCTTGAATGGAGCAAAAAAGTTCAAGTAGCATTCATCGACATCCCCGTGCCGCAGGTTTTTGCAGACATCGCCGCCAAAGGACCAACCGCCGCGCCATCCAACACGGAGTTAACCCAGCAAAGAGACGCTTCACTTAAGGTTCTGACAGATTTCGAAAAACGCTTCGAAACAGAAATGAAGTACTTGAACCAGCCGTTGAAAACTTTAGAAATCAAAGTCATAAGCGAACGCATTCAAGCATTGCGTGACCGTGTGGACGACGTTCAAGTTTGGATTGACTTCAAAGACGCCAAAAACCGTTTCACACTCCGCAACTTAGACCAGTTTTTTAGCCGCTTGGTTGAACAACGCATTTCCGCAGCGGATTTGGGCGATGTTTTCCGCAAGAGTGTTTACCAAGAGTGGATTAACAACCTCTACGATGAAGACCAGAAGTTGGGTAGGTTCCGCTGGGAGAACCATGAGCAGTTAATCGCGGATTTCAGAAAACTCGACCAAGAACTCATCCATTTGACGTCGAGCATGGTTATTGAGGCGGCGAACAGCAGAAAACCCCAAGACATCCTTATCCAAGCCGCTGACTCCGAAGCCAACATCCTGCTAAAAGAAGCCGCGAAGAAACGGCGTCTCATGCCCATCCGCACCTTGATGCAGAAAATTCCCAATCTACTCGTTAAACTCAAACCGTGCCTGCTGATGAGCCCCATCTCTGTGAGCCAGTTCCTTCCACCCGACATGAAATTCGACCTAGTGCTTTTCGACGAAGCCTCGCAACTGGTTCCCGAAGACGCCATCGGCGCAATCTACCGTGGAAAAACCCTCGTGGTTGCAGGCGACAACAAACAGTTGCCGCCCACTTCGTTCTTCCAGAAAAACCTAATCGACAACGTTGACTGGGATGAACTCAGCGATGACGACGTGGAAGTCTTCGATAGCATCCTAGACGAATGCTTGGGCATCGGGTTGCCGGTTAAGACGCTTAGGTGGCACTACCGCAGCAAACACGAAGCGCTAATCGCTTTTTCAAACCACCGTTTCTACGACGACACGATGATAACGTTCCCCGCCGCAAAGAACCAAACCGACAGTTTAGGCGTAAAACTAGTCCACGTGCCAGACGGCGTCTACGACCGCGGCGACAAACGAGACAACCCCAAAGAAGCCCAGAAAATCGCAGACCTCGTGTTCGAGCACTTCAAAACCTACCCCCACAAAACCCTCGGAGTCGTAACCTTTAGCATCGCCCAGATGGACGCGGTGGAAGAAGCCATCGACAACCGCCTCAAAGAACAGCCCGACTTCGAGCCGTTCTTCAAAGAGGACCGTTTAGAAGGTTTCTTTGTGAAGAACCTTGAGAACGTTCAGGGAGACGAACGCGACGTCATCTTCTTCAGCGTCGGCTACGGCTTCGACCAGCAAGGACAGATAACCATGAACTTTGGACCCTTAAACAAGCCCGGCGGCGAACGCCGCTTAAACGTGGCTGTTACCCGTGCAAGGGAGAAAGTTTTGTTGATTACGTCGATTAAAGCAACTGACATCGACAAAGACGCCAAAGCTCTGGGAGTGCAAACACTTCGCACCTACCTTGATTACGCCGAGCATGGACCCGAAGCACTCTCAAAAAAGACTGGCACGTATGATTCAGCGCTCGACGAAGACGTAGCGAACGAAATCAAGAAACTGGGCTACGAGGTTGTTCCCGAAGTTGGCTGCAGCGGCTACCGAATCGACATAGGCGTACTTGACCCCGTCAACGAGGGAAGCTTCTTGCTTGGCGTCGAATGCGACGGAGCAACCTACAAGTCAAGCAGCAGCGCACGCGACCGCGACAGATTGCGCGAGCAGGTTCTGCGGCAACTGGGCTGGCGTATCCACCGTGTCTGGTCACCCGCTTGGGTTGCGAGGCGCGACAGCGAAATCAGGCGCCTAAAAGAAACGCTTGAACAAGCGCAGAAAGTCCAGATTGACAAGGACGTCCAGAAACCAATAATTGATCAAAAAGAAGACGCAGCGCCAGCAACCGGTGTCCAGAAAAACACTTATGCGGGCATCGAAAAAATCGGAGTCCCCTACAAAGTCTATCCATTAAAAGCCACCTATAACCCCTACATCAAAGCTGTCACTGCCAGAACCACCGTTGACTCCAAAGTGAAAAACGAGTTTCACTTCCCAGAAAACCGTGAAAACCAAACCAAACTTCTCGCCGAACTCATCCAGAACGAAGGTCCAGTCCACTTTGACTATGCCTGTGAACGGTTGGCGGCTTCATGGGGCATAAAACAGGTGAACCCGAAAATTCAGCACGCAGCGAAAGATGGACTCAACAACCTTATCCGCGAACAGAAAGTCACAATCAAGGGCAGTTTCCTGTGGCCAATGGGGCTCAAAGAAACACCCATCCGCGTTCCAATGCAGGGTATCCCAGAATCCAAACGCAAAGCCGAATACATCGCGCCCGAAGAAGTCGAAGCCGCCATGACCTTGGTGGCGCAGTATGCTTTGGGGATAAGTGAGGATTCGTTGATTGCTGAAACCGCCAAAGTCTTCGGATTAAACCATTCCGGCGAAGAAGCAAAAGCGGTGTTTTTTGAAGTGCTCAAGCGGTTGGTGCGGGAGCGAAAACTCGTCCGCAGAGAAGACGGCGTAGTAACCGCCGCTTAATCTTCCTTGTTTATTTCTTTTATTAGAACAGGCAAATCACTGAGCGCGGTGACTATGTAGTTTGCGCCGTTGCTCATCAACTGCTCTTTCGTGTACAAGCCCGAGGGAAACCCGACTGCGATGATTTTAAGTTCCTTCGCGCTCTGCATGTCAACGACGCTGTCCCCGACCATCAAGGCGGATTTAGCGTGAACACCCAAGGTTTTGAGGGCTAACTCAAACTGTTCTGTATGCGGCTTAACATACTTGACTTTGTTGCGTGAAACAACAACTTTGAAGAATCCATCGATTTTGAAACGCTGTAGAATGTAGTTTGCGGCTTTTTCGCTGCTGGTGGTGCATAAACCAATTTTCAGCTTCTTTTTCTGCAGTTCCTTGAGGGTTTCAACCGCTCCTGTGACTAAACTGGTGGTTGTGGCAGCTTCCATTTCATACCGTTCAGCAATGGACAATGCATGGGCGCGAACTTGCTCGAAAGCCTCAGCGGATTTGCTGCTGTTCTTAACGAAAATTTCAGCTTTCTTTAGCATTTCAAAGATGCTTTCGTTGACGTCGAGAACGGACACTGGAACATGTATGCTCATCAAGTAAGTCCTGACTTCGGAACGCATGGCTTTGTAGTCAAGGTTAAAGTTGGCGAGGGTTCCGTCTAAATCGAATATTACTGCTTCTATAGCCAAAACTGTCGGCTCCGTCTGTCAGTTGAGTTTGGAGTTAACACTGGTCTAACGGAAATATACATTGCGGTACCGCAAGGGTGAGGGCAGGTAGGTCTCTTGTTTATACAGTTCGATATACGCTATGATATACAGTTGCGTAGCGCTCAATTAGTAACTATTACTTTCAGGGCTTTCTCCGCTGGTTCCTCTATTGTTTGCAATGCCTTTTCGAATTCTTCAAGCTTAAACCTGTGCGTTATCAGCCCTTTCAAATCGACGATTTTCGCGCAATCAACTCAACCGCCGCTGGGTACTCGATGGGCGAGAGGTAACTCGTGAAAACTGGGCTTCATCAGCTTCACCCAAATTCAAGTAACCCTCCGACTCCCCAACTAACGCAGCTTTGCCTGCTTTACGCACTAAAAACGGCGTCTGCTCCACCGTCTTTACTGTTCCTCCACAATCGCGGCTTCCTTATCGGCTACGTTGTCGGGGAGGTGGATGAGGCTTCGGGGAAGCATTGCTTTGGATTCAGCGAAGAATCCGTCACTTGTTAACCCGTAATGCTTGGCTTTAGTACACTGGGATGGTATGCCTCGAAGGCAGAAGTAGCAGTGACCGCAATTCGTGATTGGAACCATCACGGCTCGTACGACAGTGTCTTCTCTTACTCCGCAGGCGTCGTGCCCAAGGATTCTGCCTTTCTTCAGTGCCCATTCACCCCTATAGAAGTGCATGTCGGTTCCGCAGATGCTGCCCCCACGAAACTTCGCCAGCACCCTTCTGCCTTTAACTTCGGGTTCGGGGACTTTTTCGATTTTGATTTTGTGGGCTCCACGGTAAACAGCAGCTTTCAAAAAGAATCGACCTCTAATATTGAATCGGTGTCGGCTGGGTATCAAGTTTGTTGTGCCCTCCTACAACGCATTGCGGTAGACTAATAACCTCAACGACATATCAATGGGTTGATGCCCCATGAATTTGGATGAATACCCCAAAGAGAAACTCTGGCAACTGCTCGTTGAAGCAGTTCACGCTTCTGTGATGTATCCAACTCATAAGGCCTACACCCGCGACACTGTTTTGCCTCAGAAAGCAGATGTTTCGGCAACAGAACTTTCAGAGCGTTTGGGGATGCCGCTTGGTGAAGCATTGGTTATTTTGAGTGAGTTATCGCAAGAAAGAAAGTGATTCCGGGATTTTCTCGTTGCATACATTCCCGAAAGCTACCTAGTCGATATGTTTATATTTGCATAACGATTCAATGCAAACCAGTGAAAAAAATGAAAACAGCGGCATCAATAGCAGCATTAGTATTAATAGTTGTAATCGTCGGCGCAATAGGCTCTTATGCTTACTTGCAAAGCACCCAAAATCAGCCTTCAGCATCTCCCACGCCAACTCCAGCGCCATCGGCATCGCCCAGTCCAACTGCAACTGCATCGCCCAGTCCAACTGCAACTGCATCGCCCAGTCCAACTGCAACTGCATCGCCCAGTCCAACAGCCTCTCCTTCGCCATCCCCAACCCCGATGCCAAGCCCCACAACACTAAAAGTGGCATCAACCACAAGCCTCAAAGACACAGGACTCGAAGACGTGTCTGAAGCTTACTCCAACGGCACCCAAGCGAAAAATGACCTCAAAGATATGTTCCAAGCTAAATACCCCTGGATAACAGTGAGCTTCCTCTACTATGGAACGGGACCCGCCATTGCAGCAGCTCAAAGAGGCGACGCAGACATGATACTGGTTCATTCACCCTCGCAGGAACTGCCCTTCCTAACAGGTGGATACGGTGTCGACCGCAAAACCGTTGCGTACAACTTCTTCGTTATCGTCGGTCCAGCAAGTGACCCCGCAGGGATAAACGGTATGAGCAATGTAAGCTTAGCTTTGCAAAAAATCTATAACTCTACGCAACCCAGCAATCCACAGTACAACTCTAGCGTTCTATGGTTCTCAAGAAACGATGCATCTGGAACAGCAACGAAGGAAATTTCACTCTGGACCTCTGCAGGCTTCACCTACAGTCAACTAATCACTCAGACTTCATGGTTCAAAGTTACAGGCGCAGGAATGGGACCAACCCTTCTATCAGCAAACTATTATGGCAGCATAGGCGGATACACAATTTCCGACATGGGAACGTACTTAGCCTACTACAACAAAGGCGACATTCAACTTAAGATACAAGTTCAAGCCCAACAAAGCCTCCTCAACGTTTACAGCGCAATAATCGACAACCCACAAAACACGGCTTTAGCCAGCACAAACTTCAACGCTTCACTACTATTCGTTAACTACTTGGTTTCCGACGAAGGCCAAAGTGTAATAGGTAACTACGGTAAATTAGCTTACGGTCAATCGCTTTTCACGCCGCTTGTACCCTTATTGAACGGCTCAGTTACCAACGACACCATGCTCGGATGGGTCAAAGGCTACGCTTTCATTAATTCGACTAACCAAATCAACGCTGGCGGAACAGAATGTCCAGCAGCATTCCGATACAACGCAGGCAACCTATACTCAGCTTCATACGACACAGTGGTAGCCAACTTTAACGTTAACACCTCAATTAGCACGCCAAACTACATCGTAACAAACAAACCAAAACTCAACCTTGCTCAAGCGACGCCAACTCCAAGCAGCAGCAAAATCTACAGCGCATAGTTGGGAAAAGCTAAAATTAAATTTCCCTCATTTTCTTTGTGATATGCATGGCGGATATAATCGTTCCAGCGCTTCAGCAAGCTATTAACTTAATCACGAGCGGAGACCCCGAAGTCTACGCAACCGTTTACAGAACAATCTACGTTGCGGGGTTAGGCACTTTGCTTGCATGCTTGTGGAGTATTCCTATAGCTGTATTTTTAGGTCTTTACAATTTTAGGGGAAAATGGGTTATCAAAGGAATCTTTAACGCATTAATGGGTATACCAACCGTTGCTTTAGGCTTACTTTTGTTTCTACTTTTTTCCAGGCAGGGCGAACTGGGTTTCATGAACCTTCTCTTCACGCTCAACGGTATAGCAATCGGCGAAGCCATACTCGTAACGCCGATAATAGTGAGTTTCACCGCAAACGCGCTGGGTTCAGCCGACTCTCAACTTAGAGATTTAGCTAGAACCCTTGGAGCATCAGGATTTAGGACGAACCTGACTCTTATACGCGAAACAATCTGGTCCATTGTGCTTTCTTTAACAGCTTCCTTCAACCGGTGTTTCGGAGAACTAGGCATCGCATCACTTGTAGGAGGAAGCATCTTAGGCGAGACAAGAGTGTTGACAACTTCTATAGCCATTTGGACAAATTTTGGTGATTTCAGTTTAGCTATGGCTTATGGGATAATCTTGATGGCAATAGTTGTGGTTCTAGCATTAATCGTCAGCCTCATAGAGCGGTTGAGAAACGAGGATATGGGTTTGAATAGGTTGATTTTCTGGGGTGGGTTGGGAGGAAGATAAGAATGAGCGTTCGCCTGCAACTGACCGATATTAAAAAAACCTACCGCGCCGTCACCGCATTGAACTCTGTATCGCTGGATATGATGGGCGGAAAAATAATCGTGCTCTTAGGCGCGAATGGAGCAGGCAAAAGCACCCTCATGCGAATCCTGGCGGGGTTAGAAGACCCTGACAGCGGAACAATCCAATTCAACAACCAAACCACAGACGCCAAATCCATACGTCGAGTTTCCACGTTGGTTTTCCAGAAATCCGTTATGTTCAGCTTAAGTGTGTACGGTAACTTGGCGTATGGGCTTAAAATCAGGGGGGTGCCTGAAGGTGAGATTTCAAAAAGAATCGCTGAAGCTTTGGAGGCGGTTAGGCTTTCAGGGTTTGAGAAGAGACGCGCAAAAAAGCTGTCGGGCGGCGAGCAGCAGAGGGTCGCGTTGGCACGGGCGTTTCTGCTTAACTCAAACGTTCTTTTGTTGGATGAGCCCACGGCGAATTTGGATCCCAACAGCGCAGCCATTATCGAGAAGGCGATACTTGCCAAAAAAAGCAGCAGCCGCATCATAATAATGGCGACTCACAACCTCAATCAGGCACGGCGGATGGCGGATGAAATAGTGCACATTCACAACGGCGAAATCGTCGAGGCATCGGCGCCTGAAGATTTCTTTGAGAACCCCAAAAGCGAGGTAACCCGCAAATTCATCAACGGTGAACTAGATTTCTAAAATTTCCCTGTGCTATTTAAGGTAGCTTGCACAACCAGAAAGCAACCTAAACCTGTCCCTGAAACCAAAACACAATTTGTAGCCCAGCCTGCTGGTAGATGATGCGTAAAGGGGGTCTTCCATTATCATCTGCTAAACAAAAAAAGTGTGTTAAGTAGCTTTATATGGCTTTTACCACATAAGCCTATTTAGAATGCTCACCAACAAAAAACATACGCTCTCATGCAAAGCCTGGCTTGAATACAAAGGCAAACCCTTAATCGGCAAGGGCGGCGCAGAAATATTGGAAGCCATAGACAAAGAAAACTCGCTTTCTAAAGCTGCAGAGTCACTGGGAATGTCCTACCGATACGTTTGGAACTACATACAGGAAATCCAAATTGCCATGGAGGAACAAATCGTTGAAACCTATAAAGGCGGCAAATCAGGCGGAGGCGGCGCAAAACTGACTGATTTGGGCAAGAGTCTGCTTGGTGAGTACAGGCAGGTTGAAGTTTACTTAGATAAAGTGTTGTCTAACCCGGGATGTTTGGAGGTGAAAGGTTTGAAGTTAAGTGCAAGAAATCAGTTTAAAGGAAAAGTTTTAGCGGTTGAAAAAGGCGTCATAACCGCGAAAGTTAAAGTTGAAGTTAAAATGCCCGTAACCGTCACTGCAGTCATAACCAAAGAGGCAGTCGACGAATTAGACATTAAAGTTGGCGACGAAGTTACCGCAATCGTGAAATCGACAGAAATCATAATTGCAAAATAATCGGGCGCAATTTCTTTCTTTTCTTTAAACATTGATTTTCAACATACTATTGGCGCCGAAAAAGCCAGTACAAACCTACCCCCTTAAGGGGTCATTAGGCTCTAAAAAATAAATAAAAAGACGGTTAAAAAAACTGCTTACTCTACAACATACCTGTAGCTGATGTGTTCGCCTGCAGTGGTGCTTTTACGTGTGATTTTCAGTATGTCGCTTGGCTTTGCGCCTATGGCTTTAACGGCGGGGTCGCCTGATTTGACCTGAGGCATCTGGTAGGGCTTAACTTTGTACTGCACCAGTAGTGCGGCTCTTTCTTTTTCTGTTAGAATTTCGTGGAATGGGACAAGTGCGTGCTCGAAGATATCGAACACTGGGAACGATTTGGGCAAAAGCTCGACTTTTTTCTTCTTTGCGCCCAATTTAACGGCGTGGGTGTAGCGTCCCTCCGTAACTACTATGGCGCGGTCGAGGTCTTTTTCCTTCATCACTTTGTATAGAGTGTTCATGGCTGCGATGCCGACTGTGGCTTCGCCAAGGATGCACCAGACAATCGCTCGTTCTTTATCCTGTGGAATGTCGATGATGTAGGCGTATGCGCCTTCAAACTTTTCTTTTTCGACAAGCTTGTATTTTCTTAGTTTGATTAGAACTTCCGCTTTCCTTTCTTCGATTGTTTCAACTTTAGTGCTCAAACCACAAACCTCAAAGGTAGAATACTTGCAACCTAAAACAAACATTTACCCTTAAACTTTATGGTTTAATAAACCAAAAAATGTATGCAACTGTGTTTTTTACGCTGTTAAACACGTGTTTTTCCTTTGCCAACTCGGTTTTTACGCTGTCCAGCGCTCAAGTGCAGTTTAGTAATAGAGCCGTTACCAAAAGAGATTAAAACCCAAAATCACTTCAATAAGCATAATGCGTCGTTAGACGTGAACAATAGTTCTTCACGGCATAATTTTTGAGGACACAACTAACGAAAACACCCATTCTGCTAGTTGCAGTAGGCTTAACCATCTTAGTTACCGCTCTGTTCATGCCTTGGCTGCTGATTTTCGGCATATCCCAGCCACCCGCATTTCAAGATTCAACTATGAAGCCTTTGCATACTTCGGGGCACATGATTTTAGATTCAAGCAACAGCGTGATTTATCTTAGGGGAATCGGCAGGGCAGGCGATTTGGATTCACTGTCTGGAACGTGGGGTGGAATCGGCGACAACGTTTTCGACTACTCAGAAAAATGGCAAACTGACTCTGCGGTTTTGACGGCGAAGATGGATGAAACATTCGCTTGCTACCGAGACATCTGGCATGTCAACATGATAAGACTGCTGATACCTGTTGATTGGTGGTGGCTCGACAACGTTAACCCCTCAGCAGTACAGTCAGGGTCCAGACCAAACGATGAGTTACCGAAGCTACATCGAACAAGTCGTGCAGGAAGCAGCCAAATGCGGAATATACGTTAACCTGTGCCCTTACGAAGTCGGCAACTATTATCTCAGCGGCGACAGCTGGGACGGAATCCCTGGAAGCTTAGGAACATCAAACTTAGCATAAATGCACTCCATCAACGCTGACGAAATGCAGGCATGGCAGATGTGGTGGACAAGCATGGTTAACCGTTTGGGAAAATACTCAAACGTTATCTTTGAAATGTGGAATGAACCCGACGAAGGCACAAACACCGCGTCATCACCCACAGCGATTGCTTACTTCAATTAAACGGTGCAAATGTACCAAACCATCCGCGCAGACGGCAGCATGAACCTGATTTTTATGCAGTGTCACGCAAGCCTAATTCCAGGAAAGATGGAGCTCGATTGGGTTCCACAACTTTACAATCAACTTCAAGCTTCAGTCGGCGCCGCCCCCAGCAACATCGTTTTCACTGCGCATCCTTATCGGCGAGCGCCCTACCCAAACCTTGAATGGGCAACAACCTACACTGGCATAAAGGCCCAGCTCAACCTGCCCAACATGGTACCTGCAACACGTTCAAACGGCATCAACGTTCCCTTGGTCTTCAACGAGATGGGCGTCATGAATGATTCGGCAGTTTACAAGAACGATTACTACGGAGCAGCCCAGCAGCCTGAAACCTGTTTAACAACCGACCAAAAAATGGATAAAGAGCTCTCATTCTGGACTGCGATACTTCAAAACGCCAAGGACATGGGGGTTGGCGTGTGCGCTTACCATTGGATGCAGACGGGTGTATGGTTCGACGGAGAAGCCCTAATCTCTAACACTTGGGCAATTAACGCAACTTCGCCAACACCTACCGAAGCGGGAAAAATCTTCATAGATGCCTCTTAGGCTTTCGCCAGCTTGTACCCGATGCCTGTTCCCATGCCATTGCCGAGTGCGGTGCCAACGTTGCCTTTCCCAATTATTGCATTTTTCATGACTTTGCCTCAAATAATCAAGTTTGGTTGTGGTTTTTAGAAGTTGTAACTGTAATGTGCCTACAACAATCTCTTCTATGGGAAACACAGGGGTTAACAAATTGAAGAAATTAAGAGGTAAACCTGCCTTGGAAAATTTAGCTATCAATAAAAATGAAGAAAAATGTTAAATTAGATTCGCAAAACGACTTTTTCAGTGAACGGCTCTATTATCTTTGCGAATTCTCTGATTGTTTCTGGAGCGTAGGGCTTGAGTGTTGCAAACCGTTTATCCAATGTGTCTTCTGGGATGAATTGTTGGAGCGCATAGGTTTTTGAGCCTTTCACCATTTCGCCTATACAGTTGGCGTCTTTGGCGGTGACGAGTTCTGGGACGACGGTTGTGCGGAATTCGTAGGGTACTTTGCCTGTTTTGAGGATTTCCATAGTGCGCATTAAACCAGAGGTATCTTTAGCGCCCAGCAGCTTGTATTTTTCCGTGCAGGTCTTCACATCCATAGCTACATAATCCACGCTGCCCAAGCATTCCTCAAGTGTGTCTGGGAAAAACCCGTTTGTATCCAGCTTTACCAGGAAACCGCGCTCCTTGAGTTTAGCGAGGAACTTTGGCAGTTCCTTGTGCATGCATGGTTCACCGCCAGTCACAACCACGGCGTCGACGTATTTTTTGCGGTTCTCCAAAAGCTCCAGCGCCAAGCCTTCCTGCAGAAACGGCGGCTGCGGGTCAACGGCGATGCGCCAGTTGTGGCAGAAAGGACAACGCAGGTTGCATCCTGGCGTAAACAGCACCGAAGCTATCTTATCGGGGTAATCCACGAGGCTGACTTTCTGTAATCCGCTAAACTTCACTTCTGGCGTTTTCTCCTAAACCGTTGTCGGTGCCGAAGAAACGATGGTTGAGCGGTCGAAGGTTTTGCGCATGGCGAACTCTGCTTGTTTGCCATCGTTCCATTGGTCAACTGGGCGCAGGTAGCCGACGACTCGCGAGTAGACTTCGCAGTTTGATTCGCAGACTGGGCATTGTTTGTGTTCTCCGTTTGTGTAGCCGTGGGTTGGGCAGATGCTAAACGTGGGTGTCAATGTGAAGTAAGGAAGCTTTGAGTTCCACGCGACTTTCTTGATTAGTTCAGCGGCTGATTTCCACGAGTTCACACGTTCACCAAGGAATATGTGGAACACGGTGCCTCCAGTGTAGAGTGACTGAAGGGTTTCTTGGTGTTCGAGTGCATCGAAGAGGTCACCTGAGAAGTCTACTGGCAGCTGTGAGGAGTTGGTGTAGAATGGTTCAGCGTGGTTTTCAACGATTTGTTTCTGGTTGGCGAAGATTATGTCTTTGTAGCGGCGTTTGTCTATGCGTGCAAGACGATACGAGGTGCCTTCTGCGGGTGTGGCTTCAAGATTGTATATGCAGTCGTTTTCCTCTTGGTAGTCTGCTAGGCGTTTGCGCATGAACGTGAGCATTTTTATGGCGAACGCTTGCCCATCTTTAGATGCAATGTTTTGTCCCAGCAGGTTTATGATTGCCTCGTTCACGCCGACTATGCCGATTGTTGAGAAGTGGTTTTTCCAGAATTTGCCGTAGCCTTCTTTAACGTGGCGCAGATAACGCTTTGAATACGGGTACAATCCGTTGTCCGTGAAGGATTCGAGCACTTTACGTTTGATTTCGAGGCTTTGTTTGGCTGTTTCCATTAAGCCTTCGAGTCGCTCGAAGAATTCGTCTTCGTCTTTGGATAGGTAGCCGATTCTTGGAATGTTGAGGGTGACTACGCCGATGCTTCCTGTTAATGGGTTGGCGCCGAAGAATCCTCCTCCTCGCTTGCGCAGTTCACGGTTGTCTATGCGTAGGCGGCAGCACATGCTGCGTACGTCTTCAGGTTTCATGTCGCTGTTAACGAAGTTCGAGAAGTATGGCACACCATATTTTGCGGTTACTTCAAAGATTGCCTGCGAAACTGGTGAGTCCCAATCGAAGTCTTTGGTGATGTTGTAGGTTGGAATTGGGAAAGTGAAGACTCTGCCCTTTGAATCGCCCTGACGCATGCCCTCGGCGAAGGCTAAGTTGAACATCTCCATTTCCTTAGTCATATCGCCATAGGTGTCTTGGGTAACTTTGCCGTTGTAGAGCACGGCTTCGTTCTTCATGAAGTCTGGAACAGTCAAATCCAAGGTTAAGTTGGTGAACGGTGTTTGGAAACCCACGCGGGTTGGCACGTTCATGTTGAAGAAGAATTCCTGCAGCGCCTGCTCTACGTCTTTCTGGTTTAAGTGGTCGTAGCGTATGAAGGGGGCAAGGTATGTGTCAAAGTTGCTAAACGCTTGTGCACCTGCTGCTTCACCCTGCAAGGTGTAGAAGAAGTTAACGACTTGCCCAAGTGCAGTTCGGAAGTGCTTTGCTGGTTTACTCTCGATTTTACCCGATACTCCGCCAAAGCCTGAGAGCAACAGGTCACTTACGTCCCAACCGACACAGTAAGGCCCCAGAACACCAAGGTCGTGAATGTGCAGGTCGCCTGAGAAGTGGGCTTCCGCAATTTTTTCTGGGTAGATGCGGGCTATCCAGTACTTGGCTATGACTGTGGATGAGAGGTAATTGTTGAGTCCCTGGAGTGAATAGCTCATGTTGCTGTTTTCTTTTACTCGCCAATCCTCAACCTCAAGGTACTGGTCAACCATATCTGAAGAACTCAAAAGCGCCGCTAACTCACGCATGTCGGTGTGTTGTTTGCGGTAGAGAATGTAGGCTTTTGCGGTGGAGGCGTGGCCGTTTTCGATTAAGCGTTTTTCAACAAGGTCCTGGACTTCCTCAACTGTGGGCACGCCGTCTTCGCCGTATTGCTTGTTGAGTAATGCTACGACTTCGTCGCTGACGCGTTTAGCCTGTTCCTTGTCTTTTCCACCTACTGCTTTAGCAGCTTTCCAGATGGCAGTTGTAATACGTTCTTGATCGAAGGGTTCTAATTTACTATCACGTTTTAGGACAAACTTCATTGTTTCTTCACTTCTATGAGTAATCGCCTGAAATCTTCAGGTTCTTCAAACTGTTTGTAAACTGAAGCAAACCGAATGTATGCGATGCGGTCCACGTTCTTTAGGTACTTCATGATTAAGTCGCCGATTTCTCCTGATGCAACTTCCTCGGTGCCTTTAAGCATGAGGTCTTGACGTACTTTCTCTGCTAACTCGTTGATTTGGATCATGTCTACGGGTCGTTTTTCGCATGCTTTCTGTAATCCGCGGATTATTTTGTTGACGTCGAAGCGTTGGAGTTGGCCGTCTTTTTTTCTAACCATGAGCTCGACGATTTCGAGGTATTCGTAGGTGGTGTAGCGTTTGCCGCAGTTGATGCATTCCCTGCGTCTGCGTGTGGTATTTTCTGGGGAGTCGCGTGTTTCGAGGGTTTTTGAATTTTCGGAGTTGCAGTAGGGACATCTCATTTTTACATTCTCTTGCTTTGTTAATTGTATAGTGTTTGAGAGCTATTGTACACACTACATTTAGCGCATATATAAGCTGATTCAACATCAAACATGCAAAACAACCAACAAACCCACACAAAACTCCATGAACAATAAACAGAAAACCACAAATAAAAAAAACACGAACAAGCCCCAATCCGCCAAAAAACCCGTTTTCAAGCAGATACATCTTTGGTTAAGGCTTGCGAAAACACTATAATTAAAAACCACTATACTCAACAGTTACCTTTTATCTTACTAAACCAACCAATAATCGGTGAAACTTTGCAGCCAAAAATCGTGAAAGCCAACAGTCCAAACGAGTACTTAACCCCCGAACACTGCTACATCGCCGAGAACTTCAGCGACAAAGACGTTTCAGTAGCCCGCGCCACCGTGAAACCAGGCGTCACAACCAAGGCGCATCATCTCAAGAAAATCCAGGAAATCTACATTATAACCTCGGGTGAGGGCATGGTGGCTTTTGGCGGTTCAAAACCCACTATTGTTAGCGCTGGCGATGTCATCGTGATTCCAGTTGGGGCATCGCAGAAAATAACCAACACGGGCAAAACCGACCTTGTGTTCTATTGTGTCTGCACGCCAAGATTCACCCAGGAATGCTATTTTGACGATGAACCAGAAGTGCCCTGAGCGATATATGTCGACTGCGGAAATACCGCTTTATAACCTGAACTGACTAATTGTATTTTGAGGAGAAAGGAGAAGCTCCTTACGTTTCTCAAAAGGGAAACGTTAACTTGTTTTTAAGTCATCCATGAACTCGCCAAGATCCAGCGTTGATGCGCCGTTTTCGTCTTTTAGCTGCTGCTTCGCTGGCGGATTAGCTATATAGAAGGGTATTCGTTGGGCAAACCGCTCTTGGAAAGTGGTTTCTAACTCGTTTTGGTAGAAGACGCCAATTGGGATTCTGTCATCCCATTCCTGTGCCTTCTCTAAACCGGCGACTTTTTTCTTAAAAACCTCGCTTGCATCATGCACAACGGGGTCAAAGCCTGCTTCCTCAAGTTTGTAGAGTCGCGATTGGGGGTTGCCCGCGGCGTCTTTGCGGTCTTCACCTGCATACCAGTCTTTGGTGTTTATGTCGTTGTAGACTGGGCACGGCTGGAGGCAGTCGACAAGCGCTAAACCTTTGTGGAGAATGGCTTGTTTAATCGTGTTTTTGAGGTGCATCACGTCGAAGGCGTAGGACCTCGCCACAAACGTGTAGCCTGCTGTAATCGCGAGGGCAACTGGAACAATGGCGTTATTGATGTTTGGTTTAGGCAATGATTTTGTCTGCATCCCCAGCCGAAGCGTCGGAGAAGCCTGCCCCTTAGTTAAGCCATAGACGCCGTTGTTGTAGAGCAAATATGCCATGTCGATGTTTCTTCGTCCAGTGTTAACGAAGTGTCCTGCGCCGATGCCGAGTCCATCGCCGTCTCCGCCTACACCGATGACTTCGAGGTTTGGGTTCGCAACTTTAATTCCCATGGCAAAAGGTAGAAGTCTCCCGTGCAGTGTGTGGACGCCGTTGACTTTAACGAAGTGGGGTGTTTTGGAAGCATTGCCTACGCCTGAAACCACCACGACATTGTGGGGTTCAAGGTTAAGTTCCGCCAGCGCCATCTGTAGAGCGCTTAGGATTCCGTAGTCGCCGCATCCTGGGCACCAGTCTGTGTAGATGCTGGTTTTGTAATCTTGGGGTTTATGCGTCAAAGTGAAAACCTGCCTTTAGAATTAGTTGTAATTTGCACTGTCTGTTCCTCGTGAAGAAGTAGTTTTCTGATTAATTACTGATAATTTTTCAGTATTTATGCATGCCGCAACGCGTTAACAAAAGAAACCGACTTATTGCTAAAACAATGAATCTGGCACACACGTGGCCGCTAACTCGATTAAAATTGGGTAGCTGTAACCATGAAAACCTCGGTCGAGAGCAGGAGCGTCACAGCTAAAGGCGATATGAGCGCCAAGCATTTCTGCAAAAAGCCTCCATAAATGATTGATCGTGTGGAGAGTACACTTTTCTAGTTGCTCTCTCCCTGAAAGTTACAGAGGAATCTGAGAAAACTTAAATCGCCCACAGCCCCTGTTTTAAAAAAGGTTGATAACATATGAATTTTTGGAGCGGCATCCCGACTGGAGATAATCCACCTGAACTTTTGAACATGGTCATCGAAGTTGCAAGCGGTTCACGGGACAAGTATGAGTACGACATAAAATGGGAAGCTTTCATACTGGACAGGGTTATTCCTTCATCAGTGGTGTTCCCAGTTGAGTACGGGTTTGTTCCGCAGACATGGTTTGACGATGAAGACCCCTTAGACATAATGGTTCTAAGCTATGCCCCTTTGAAGGCAGGTTTCATAGTTAAAGTCCGCGTGATTGGCGCATTAATAATCGAGGATGAAGGAGGATTGGACGCAAAGATTCTTTCTGTTCTTGTCAACGATGCCCGCTTCGAAGGGTACCACGATATAAAAGATGTCCATAAACACCGTTTGATTGAGATTCAAGAGTTCTTTGAAACCTACAAGCGGCTTGAACCGCATAAATGGGTGAAAATTAGGGATTGGAAAAACGCGCAGGACGCAATGAAAATCGTGGAGTACTCCATGGAAAAGTATCGGGAGCTAAAGGAAAAGCCCTAAGTTCTTTGCGTTATGCTCCGAGCATAAGCACCTGTTTCTCAGCGGCTTTACCTGTTAAAACCGCTTTTAACGCTTCGTAGACTTCTGTTGTCATCATGGGTCGCCCCGTGTATTTTAGAACGTAGTGGGTAGGTTTGATTTCTGTATGCTCAGTTATTACGCCGCCAAGCTGTGCAGTCGCGTTATCTTCCACGTCGATTATACGCTTCTTGCCCGCCAGCATCGCCTTGAGGTAAGCCGCGGGGAATGGAAGAATCATACGCACCTGAATGAACCCTAAGCTGAAGCCTTCCTCTTTGAGCTGGTTTAATGCTTCGATTATGGCGCCTTTAGGCGAGCCCCAGCTGACCACGATGTTCTCTGCGTTTTGGTCGCCAAAAAACTTCGCTTTCATCTCAAGAGGCACTTCCCTGTCGACTAACTCGAGTTTTTTGAGGCGTTTCTCCATCATTTTCCGTCTGATGATGGGTTCATCGTTGATGTTGCCCATTTCGTTGTGTTCATCGCCGCTGCACCACTGCACCCCGTTCTTTGTGCCCAAAAACGCACGGGGCGAAACCCCTGACTCGGTGAATTGGAACCGCTTGTACACTTTGCCCTCCAGCTCTTTTTCGCCCACGATTAAGCCGCGGTCAATCTTGACTTTGCCATAGTTGAAAACTGGGTATGTCTGGGATGAATTCGCCATGCCCTTGTCGAGCAGGTGAATGACTGGCATCTGGTATTTCTCGGCTAAATTGAGGACTTCGGCGGCGTCAAAGAAGCATTCCTCGATGTCGCCTGACGCGAGGATTATTCTCGCGAATTCCCCGTGAGCCGCATGCATCGCGAAACGTAAATCCTGCTGACAGTGGCGAGTGGGCTGCCCGGTTGCTGGTCCGCCGCGCTGATAGTATGTTATCACAAGTGGGACTTCGTTGTTACCTGCCCAACCCACCCCTTCAGCCATCAAAGAGAAGCCAGGACCCGACGTACTCGTCGCCGCCCGCGCACCCGCCAAACATGCCCCCGAAGCCGAATTAACAGCAGCAATCTCGTCTTCGGTTTGCAACACGATTATGGCTTCTTCGCCACCTTTTTTGGTTTTGAGGATTTCATGGGCTTCCAAGTACTCGCTCTCATCCGCGGCGGGGGTGATTGGGTAGTAGGTTTGGACTCTGCATCCGCCCAAGACTTTGCCCATGGCGACCGCCTGGTTTCCAGTGAGGAAAATCCGCGGCTCGGTTATGTCCATTTTTTCGAGTTTGTGCTTGAAGCTGTTAACGTTGAAGTTTTGTTCAGCATAATCATAAGTTGTATCCACAGCCACCACGTTCATGTCGGCGATTTTCTCGTGGAAAGTCGCCCTGATAGCTTTCTCCACTAACGCTCGGTCGTACTTTAACAGCGCAAAAGACACGCCGATGGTGAGGACGTTAATCATTTTTTCAAGCGTGCTCACTTTTTCTACGTTGAGTTTTTCGCCGATTTGCTTTAGCAAATCCATGTATGGAATGGCGAAGATTTGGATGTTCTTCTGTTTGGCAAATGTTAAGAAGTCGTTTATGGTTTCGCCGACGTCGTTTTGCGTCATGAACTCGCGAACCTGAGTTTTGTAGTCTTCGCTAAAAGTCGAAATATCCTTCAATACGTTGACGCCGAGGTCCCGTGAATCCACGATTACTCCGCCGCCGCTCACGACTTCGCCGACGTGGCGCACCACGGTTTCCGCGTCAAAAGCCGCAAGCAAATTCACATCGCTAATGTTCGCGAGCGTGGGTTGTTTGGATATGCGCTGGAGAAAGTAGCTGTGCATGGTTCTGATGTTTGAGTGGTATTCTCTTCGGCCATAAACATACAAGCCGCCGTAGCCGCAGGCACGCCCGAAAATGTTGGCTGCGCTATCAACGCCGCTTCCCTGCGGACCGCCCGCCATCCAATTAATGCTTTCAACTGTCATTGGTGTTCACGTTTGAAAATTTTTGATAAATTGCCAGTTGAGGCTGTTTTCTTCTTTTGCCTCTTTCTATGTTTACTCTTTGAGTTCAAGAGAATTTAAGGTTTCGGAAACGTCTTTTCTGAATGCGCAGGGAGCCAGAAAACGGCAAAAATAGGCTTAAATTCCATTTCCAATAGTTCATGAAGATAAAAAACGAAAAAGGATATTTCCCAAAAATGGGAAAGAAAGTTTTTTTTATCTTACGAAGTCGTCGAATGTCCAGAAGTGGTTTTCTTCTTGGATAACGATGTCTTCGAACATGCGTCTTGTCAGTGTGTCGCCGCGTTTTAGTGCTTCAGCGATGATTTGGCGGTAGAGCGTTATTGCGCTGGATTCGAGTGCGTGATCTAAGACGAGGAATTCCTGTGCGGTGTTGCCGACGACTGGCAGTGGGTCTGGTTTCCATGTGGCTTCGCCTTCGAGGAGGTAGATGCGTTCGCTGATTTTTTCGAGGTGATCCATTTCCTGCATGAAGGTTTCTTTGAGGATTTTGCTCACGACTGCGGCTTTGTTGGTTTCCGCGATTGTTTCAAGCGCCGTGCTCTTCATGCGAAGTTCAAGAAGCGCCATTTTTTCATGTTGGTTAGTGTACTGGATGATGCCTGCGATTTCAGCGGATATGGCTTTGTTTAGGAGTGTAAAGTAGTCTTCGGTGTAGATTTTGCGCCATTCAGGAAGAGGCACTTTGCTTGTTTCTTCTTTTTCGTCCTGGAACTTTGTGTATTCCTGGAACTTGAAGAGGTGCTGTTCTTCTTCGCCGTAGATTTTCTCGAAGAGCTCGCGGGTTTCCCAATCGCCCATTTTTCCCGAGGTGTCGATGATTTCGCGGTAGAGCGTCACGGCTTCTTCCTCTGCTTTTACGCCGAGTTTAGCGAATTCGCTTATGCTGTCGCCGATGGTGATTTTGCTGGATTTAGTCGAGGCTTTTCCGCCAAGGTAGTAGATGCGCTCGATTATTGCGGCGACATGCTTCATTTCTTGGATGGAGATTTCCCGTAGAATCTTCCCAACTGCGTCGTAGGTGGTTTTGTCGAGAAGTATGTTTTCGGGGAGGGTTCTTCTTACGAGTTTCTCCATTTTTGCGTGTTGCAAAATGTATTGTAGAGAAACTTGGATTTCGCGTTCGACTGCCTTGTTTAGAAGGTCAATATAGTCTGGTGAAATTTTGACTGCCATTATAATCACAACTTACTGTTTAAAAGGAGACTGTACCGAGATATAAGATTTTTTGTGAAATACTCGTCTGGAAGCGAAAAAAACGTTTACTTGATTGATTGTCTGCGGTTTTTATTGCAGCGATTTGCCGCAGTGGGTGCAGTAGAGCGCATCTATGCGGTTTTCTGCTCCACAATTCGGGCAAAAGCGTTTAGCCTGTGTTGCGCCAAAGTTAGTTGGCGGCTGCGCAGGGTAGGAAACCGTCGGTATGGCATTTGAGGTTGGTTGAAGTTTGCGGAATCCCTGATAAGCAAGAATCCAAGCTATCCACCCGACCACGGGCACAATAGTGCCTACCAAATACAGTATTCCAGCGGTCCCAAAATTGTCCACTCCGGATTTTTCCTTGAGTTTGTTGAAGGCGCGCATGTAAAGCCAACCGTTAACTAATCCAAAGACAACGCCCAAAACGATTAAAGCGATGAAGAAACCAGGGAAGACGGGACTAAACGCTGGTGTGGTTGATTGTGAAATTCGAGAAATCGTAGAAATTAGGGAGACGAACTCTAAGCTGAAGGCGACGATGGATGAAATTACACTAAGTAAGAATGCATAGAGGACATTGTTGAAGATGCCTAGTTCATTGTAGTACCTGGATAAGCGGTGCATCGCAATCATGAACATGATGTATCCAGCCAACGCCACCAAGACAACGGCAGCTATAAGCAAAAAGAAAACGGCGGAAATGCCAAGGATGGTGGGTGCCACGGTTCCCGATGCGGCTCCGCTTACCGCTGACGCAATTATGGATACGACGAAACCTACGACTGCAATTATAGCCACTACTGGCAGGAGTATGTTGATTAAGCTGGCTGTTGCACCCAGTTTTTTGCCCGATTCAAGTGACATGCAATAAGCCTTCACTGCCTATGTGTCGCAGTTTGGAGATAAGCTTTTCTGTAAAGAACCGTCCTCATTGGTTAACAGGACGGACTTAATTTAAAGCGGAAAAAAACCAATTGAAGAAACTTTTCTCAAAGATTTAAAAATAAAAAATCTTTTTTGGGCTACGTTTATTTTGGCCATTTGCCTGAAGCCCACTTAGTGAAATTTGTCGGCGTAACCTTGATAATCGGCACATCTCCCTCTTTCCAGCTGCCATCCGCCGAATTGTACTCAGGATACTTTTCTTTAAGCAAATCATGCGCATAACGGTATTCTTTGCCATTCAACATAATCTCTGCTTCGCCCTGCACACGGATACCCCTGATAGTGGACCAGTTCTTCTCGTCGTAGTCGTCGAAGACCAAGGACACCTGCGGGTTTGCTTCGATATGCTCCAGTTTGGGGGTGTCAGGGTCAGATGCAAAATAGATGTTGGCGCCGTCGAAAACAGCCCAAATGGGCCTCACAACTGGCTCGCATTCTTCTGTTGCTGTTGCAAGGCGGCAAACTGGCAACTGTTTAATGAACGCTATATCGGACTTTGAAAGTTTAATTCCCATGTAACCACCAATGACTTCGTAAGTGCAGAAAATCTGCGAGAGAATACTTAACAAGCTCACCCATTTAAACTATATCGGCGCAATCAGCCGTAAAACCCCTTTCTTAGCCCGTCTGGTTCCAATAGTAAACAAGCACGTATCTGCCTGCAACTGGAAAAGCAGGGTCGTCGTAGACTATGTCAAGTTTGGAGCCGTACTTTGAAAGAGAACCCTGCATGGTGCTCCATACCTGTGGCGATTTAGCGTCGGATTGCCAAAGTCCCCAGATGGTGTCGGTTGGGTTTCGCATGCCCCAACCGTAATCCTTCGGCAGAACCAACGCGTCCTGCGCCTTCACGTTGTTGGTTTCCTTCGGGTTCACAACTACATTCGTCCAGAATTTCTGCAACGCCGCAAAATGCTCATCCTGCAGAAGCCCCGTGCCATTGTCGCCTGGCGCATAGTTGAACACAACTGAGTATTTGGCGCCCTCTTCATACGACAACTTTAAGTCCTCGTACATTTTGTCGCCGCTTGGCAAAGAAGGATAAGCCGCAGTCATCCAAGTTATCATTGTGCCCCAGTCCTTGCCCTGCATGTCTGCGGCGCCGCGTACCAACGCGAGGTTTTGCAGGGTTGATTGGTTCCAGCCCAACTCGCCCAATACGACGTCGTAGCCTGCTTTATAATCAAACCAGTCAAGGCCATAGTCTGCGGTGAAGAGTTTTACGGCTGATTGGTTCCCAATCGAATTCAAGTTGGATTGTTCATAGTTAACAAACATATCCGCGGCGTTGGCGTAGGATCCAAGTGGGCTTGAATCCCAAAGTTGATGGTAGGGTTCAAACTGGGAAATGTTGCCTTGGTCAGTTACTTGTGTGCCGTTCTTATCCAGAACTGTGCCGTTTGGTAAGTACGTTAGGGGATTGTACCCTGTGTCGCTGCTCGTAACATAAGTTATGGTGCCGTTTGGGAAGTAAGTAGTGGTATTTTTTACAAAGCTACTTTGTACTTGAGAATGGATCGGCCAAGCTTGCTCTGTTCCATTAGCGGGTTGAATGATTGTAACTTCGCCAGTAGCCCAAGTGTTAATCATGATAATTCCCGAGGATTCAAAATACGTGTCTATCCTGTTATCATCCGAACCAGTTGTGATTTGAATCGTTCCAGTTTGCTTAGTTATTCTTGCGTCAGTAGTGCTATTGGAAAAATGATCTATAGTGTCAAGCATTATGCCGCCTGGTTCATCGCCAAAGTACAACCCCAAAAACTGGTTTCCCCAACGACCTTGAACCAAAGTCAACAACGGCGCTATTCCGCTCTTGTTGCCGCTAAGGTTATGACACAACATTACATTTAATCCCGAGTTGATGGCGTAGTCGCCGATTTCCTCTGTGGCTTGAACATTATCCTGCAGTGTTCCAGAGTCTAAAACAAACAGGTTAGTATAATTCGCCACTTTGTCGATTAATTGTTTTGCTTCCGCGGTTGAACTTCCACAGTAGGTGACGCCGACATAGAACGGTTTCTTAGTTGCCACGGCGGGATCGTACATTTCTATGGTTGCAAACGCTGAAATGGAAACGACAATGATTATGATTGCTGCTAAGCCGATAGCTAACCTTTTTTTCACCTTAAATCTTCCTTCGGGTACACTTCAAATATTCTTCGTTTTTCATGATTAACACTCGGTTAAATTCTTTGCCCCAAATTCTCCTTTTCGCCTTTCTGCAAAAAACTTGACTGAAATTATTTTGGTTCGCTTAGGCGGTTTCACTAACAAGAAACTTTTCCTTGGATGTTCCTTGCATATTTTCCATGTCGCTTACAGATAAAGGTCTTAGGGTACATTCCCTTGCAAACGCCCCGACAAAAAACTCGGTTGGACCCCGACACGGTAACTTGGCTCAGCCACATATAGAAAACAAAAAATAGCCGAGCACTTACAATCTACAGAATACAGGCAAAACAGGCGCAAAAAAAATTTTAGGCGTGTGCGGGATTCCCCAAGCCTGGTATGGGGCGGGCCTGCTAAGTCCGTGGTCGAAAGGCCGCGTGGGTTCAATTCCCACATCCCGCGCCATTCAAACTTTAGGGTGACTACAAAAAATGGAAATGTAGTCACCTCACGAAATCATCCTTTTTAGTGCTCTATACTCTTTTTGAGCATCAAGTCTAAAGTGGGACGCAAGTTGTGGTCATGCTCGTAAGCCTGCAGAGAGTAAAAGAAAGAACACCAACATCCTCAAATGGATCAAGTAAACTTCAACAAACGCCGCCCCATGCAAAGACGGCGTCTCAAGTCTTTTTTTTAGCCAAAATTTGCGCTATTATTTGTCACGTTTTTTTCCAGTAGGCATGCTCATTCACGAAAGCTGGGTAACCTGATCCAACGCCAAATGGGAGCGCGACAAGAGGTGGTTCTATCCTTAACTTGTCTGTTCAATCTCTAAAGTAGCAACGTATTCAAGATTCTTGGGTGGACTTTTATCTTTCGATGGGTCAAAAATGAATTTGTTTTTCATGCCGAAGTGTTCTGTTGCAAGCTTCAAATGGTAAAGTGCAATACCCATGTTGACAGGAAAGTGACCGCCGCCTACCATTGACCTAAGGAAGCCAGCTTTGGAGGAATACGCATGAATTGTATTCTTGTTACCAGTAAAATACCAGTTTTGCAAGTTCACTGCTGATGGAGCAAGACGCGCTGCTTCTAATAAGTCGTTGGCGCCCTCAATATTGGTTATGTCTGAAAGCGGTTTTCTATGAAACTCTGAAGCGCTCGTCCGGTGTAGTGTTTCCTTGGGATTCCCAAACGACATTAAAGCTATGAATTCAAGATTTGAAGACTCTTTAACTTCTTTGGTTGGTTGAGGAATGCCCAACCAGCAACTGCCTAATCCAGTCGTTGAAAAATAAAGGTCCATTTGCTGAAGCATAAAACCCATGTTGATTTTGTAGGCGTCTTTGGCTTCTGAGAATGCGGCAATATAGTGCGGTGCATTGTTATTGATTTTTCTGGTTACCTGATTTGGGGAGATAATCTTGAACTCTGTTTTAATGTCTGCTAACAGAGGTTTTAATGACTGCAAGTTCCTTGAGATCTCTTCAAGGCGATTTGAGTCAATTGGCGTTTGATCGTAATCTCTTATTGATTTTCTCTTAAAAATTGCATCATATAGGGCAGTTTCATTCATTTTCTACACTTCCCTTGTTGGGTGAGGCTTTGTTTGTGTTTTTGCATTTGTTTAGAGCCTGGTTGAAGAGTTCGTCTACGTTTCTTTTGCATTTGATGACGGCTTCGAGGTTGAACCTGTAGAAGGTAAAGTTGCCTTCTTTTTTAGATTCGATAAACTTAACGCTTTTTAGGGTCCTTAGATGTTGGCTGGTTGCAGGCTGGGTGATTTCCAGCTTTTTTGCAAGGTCACCAACGCAGGTTTTATCTGTTTCTGAGGCAAGGATGCTGATTATTGCCAGACGGTTGATGTCACCAAGGGCTTTAAAAACGTCAGCGGTTTCGATTAGTTGTTTGCATTTCTTTTCTTCAATCATTTGGAATGCCTGTGAGTGCATAAGCATTTAACTATATAAGCATTAGGTTATGCTGTGGTCAGAGGCTCTCATCAAATAACCAGGCAGTTTAATTCTAAAAAAAGAAAAAGTATCTTTGAGTTAAGGTGAGGGCTGAGTTGTAATGTTTTATCCGAATTTCGCTAGCACTTCTCTTCCCAAGTCGGATATTTCGACGGTGCTGAAATCGTAGGGGCCATGTTTTTTTGTCGGGTCGGGTATGTCGATGAGCTTGGATTTTGAGAGGTGCCGCACTGCGTCGTTTAGGGCTTCAGGCATTAAACCTGTTTTTTTGTGTAAGAGGTCCACCGTCACTAAGAGGCCTTTCTCAAATTGGGAAAGGGTTACGAGAACTTTTTTGGCTGTTGGGTCAATCATGTCGAAATCGTCTTGTTCAAAATCTTCAACCATTTAAGAACACCACTCGTAACTTAGGGCAGTCTCACATAAAAACACTTTGAAAAAGCTTCAGTGGAAAATAGCCACCAAAAAAGAGCAAAGGGCTTACTGCTCTGTATCATGGGTGTGCAGGCTTATGGCGGGTTCTCTGCTCAGGATATCGCCGATTGCAGCTATAAATGGCAGTTTGCCTCTTTAACGGCGATAAAATTGTATGCGAATTTTTAGGTAGTCGCAGCATAATGACTAATTACAAAACTTTTTTTATGTTAAAGCGTGATATTTCTGTTAATGCCCAATTATTCCAGTAAACCCTTCTTAACTGCCTGCGATGAAGAATACCTGATGTTAATCGAGGTCTGTGAAGAATTTGAGAAACAAAAAATCGACAAAACAGCCCGCGAGACATCTGGAAATCCAGCAGAAATAATCATGCGCAACCACCTGAGGAGGCAAAACCTTAACCTTTCGACGATGCCAGACGTTACAATTCAAGAATCTAAAATAAAAAATGATCTGCTTCTTTTAAAAAGCGGTGTAGACCCAAACCAAAAAACCTTCCAGTCTGACCAGGTGAAGATGGTGATTGCGATTAGGAACAGCGGTGCCGGCGGCAAACCTTTGGAAAATGGAAAGCGGGAAGACCCAAACAAGGTTTTGCGCGTTAAATTCAATGAGCTTGAAGCAACTATCAATGTAAGGAATTTTGCTGTTATCGTTCTATCTGAAACGCTGCTTTCACCCAGAACTCCTTACAGATGGCGATTTAAACAAGAAGCGATAAGGAAAGAAAACTGTAAAGTCTTCACCTTGGTTGCTCGTCAACTTTATCCCGCTGGCGGACTCTACATCAAATCCAGTATTGCAGAGATGCTAGAAAAAGAGCAGATGAAGAAAACTGGGGAACTTCAGCAGATGCTCAATTATCTTAAATGCTTGTGAGCTTAATTGCGGCATTTCTTTTCGTAATCACTGCTTGTGGTTGCCAGTACAACCAGAAAGCAACCAAAAACAGCCCCAGAAGGCAAAACACATTGAGCATGGCTTCCCGTTGGTTGTTGTTGTAGCTAAGGACGTCTTCGGTTACAACTACTAACAAAAACCTGTATTTTTGCTTGAAAAACCGAAACATCAATAAAAGACAGCGACTACTAGAATGCTTGGAATAGGTCAATACTCTTTTTGATTAAAGACTACCGCTCCAGAGCCCAGTAGGTTTTGGCTGCTTTTGACTGTTCACAAAACATAATCGGAGTGAAAAAATAAATGATGAAATTTGATGTCTGCCCTAAATGTAGTGGAGAACATGTTGAGGTTAAAATCAGCGAAAACGGCGAAATCCTTAACTGTTGTTCTCAATGCGGTCGCGTGCGATCTAAAGCATGGGCTTAATTCTTTTGCCAGAGTGCCATTGCAGGGTAAATGGGGTTTTGTTTTAGAATAAAACGCAGTGATAACTCTTGATATTTGCAGCTTAATGGTGGTTCTATGTTGAAACCATAGAGGGGTAGGTCAGTATTGGCGGTTTCAAACGTCATTAACACAGGTTGCACTTGGATGCAATAGCTTTTTTAATATACGCTTCACCCTTATTTTGCGGTGCACAATTACGGAAGACCCACAAGTTTGGACTCCTATGGATGGAGACACATTCGTCACTAAAGACGGCTTCATCATGAACACTTTCGGGTACGAACATCCCGAAGACCGCGTTTTCGCATTTCTCAAGTACATTCCCGCGCAGTATAAGCCGCTCTTCAACGTGGAAATGCTTACCCGCACGTGGAAATTTGGCACGGACGAACTTACTCAGCAGCTTTTCCGCGCAGAAAAACTCTACACCGCCAAAAACTACCAGACCTTCATTGAAGCCTTCCGCAAAACCTTCCCAAACTACCTCTACTTTGACAACACACGCGGCAAAGAACTAATCACTGCTCCGTTGGATGTGATTGAGCAGGTTTTTGTTCCCAAAGACCGATTGGTTTGGCTCCAGAACTTACCTAAACCTGACGGACTCCAGAAAATGGCAATCAACCTAGTCGACCTCATCTCCAAAGAATCGGGCGTTGCTTGTGAAGATTTAGGGATTCACGGTTCCATCGCTCTTAACATGCATGCTCCCGAATCAGACATCGACTTTGTCGTGTACGGCACAAACAACTTCCGCGTCGTAGAAGACGCCATACAAAGACTTGTGAACGAAAACAAACTCACATACATCGCTGGCAACCGAATTGAAGCGGCACGGAAATTCGTGGGCAAGTACCAGGGTAAAATCTGGATGTACAACGCCACCAAAAAACCTGAGGAAATCAAAACTCGCTTCGGCGATTACACCTATACACCGCTTGCAACGCTGCGTTTCGCGGCAACTGTCTGCGACGACACAGAAACCATGTACCGCCCAGCAATCTACAAAATCAGCGGTTACCAGCCCATGGATGACCAGTCGGAGCTTGACCTCGACAAAATCCCCACGCAGGTCGTCTCAAACATCGGCTGCTACCGAAACGTTGCAAGAGCAGGGCAGCAAGTTAAGGTTGCTGGAACATTGGAAAAAGTGGAGTCAACACTGGACAGCAGCGTTAGCTATCAGGTTGTGGTTGGAACAGCTACTTCGGAAGAAGAGTACATATGGCCGCTTTAGCGCTTCGGGACCGCGACGGGATTCAAACTTCGGAAGGCTTGATTTTCCGAGTCTTCGGTTACAGCCACCCCAAATACAGCTACATATGCGACGCGGAGTATGCTTCGTCGCTGATTTTCCAATCGAAAGACCCCCGTGCGCCAAGAACGGGCAGAAGCGAGGTTTTCTACAAGTTCTATAACGACGAAGGCATGAAACTCGTCGCCAAAAAGTATCCCCAGTACCTAATTAACCATGAGATGCTTGGACTAAAAATTGTCGGGGTGCCAAAAAACCTCATTGCTGAAGCAAGGCAGCCTCAGCCGCGCCTTCAGGAACTACTCAATGCGGGACCAGTCGACCATCTGCTGGCGGCGATGGAACGCGTCCTCGGAATCGCATTGACAAACACGGGGTTAAAAAGTGGAGATTTCGGAGTCTTCGGCTCGATGCTTCATGGTTTCCATCACCCAAAATACTCCGACATTGACTTGACGATCTATGGCAAAGCAGAAAACGCCAAGGTCCGCCAAACAATGGCAGAATTATATTCCGATTCCAGTTCTGGCTTGAGGAACGAGTTTGAATCCGAAGACGTCATGAGGGGGAAAGATTGGCGTTTCAAAAACTTCGACGTAAAAGACTTTGTTTGGCACCAGCGCCGCAAAATGATCTACGGCTTATACGACGACAGAAGCCAAAGCGGCAGAGTCATCAAAGCCGAATTCGAACCCGTAAAGGCATGGGGCGAAATCAAATCTGAATACGACCCCAAGACAAAGATTAAGCAGAAGGGCTGGGTAAAATTAAAAGCCCGCGTCACATCAGACGATGAAGCGCCTTTCATTCCATCGATTTACGGCATCGAACCCTTGGAAGTTCTGGGCGGACCCAAAGAAGCCCTAAAAGCCACGCGGGTTTTCAGCTACATGGAAGAGTTCCGCCAGCAAGCCCAAAAAGACGAAACCGTAATCGTTGAAGGCAACCTGGAAGAGGTTGAGTCGCCCGCGGGAAGTTTCTGGCAGGTCACGTTGACTTATTGCCCGCGCTACTACGAACAAGTCCTCAAAGTGCAGCACTGTGCCCAATGAAGAATTAGACTGCCTTAGTTTTGTTTTCCACAGCCATCAGTTTTCAATTCTGCCTTAGTGTGATTTCAACCGTTGCACTCAACGTCTTAAGCGTATTCTCAACACTTGGAAGTTCATTAGGCAACTTTAAGGTAGTAGAAGAAGAGTGTTTTTTTCTATCTTCTTCTTTTGACTTCAAACCCAAAAGTTTCTGGTAAATTGCGTTCTCGCTACATTTACCCTCAAAACTGAGGGATAGAACCCTAAGATTAGTTTTCAATTCTCCTTAGTGCGATTTCAACGAGTAAATATCTCAAGTTAGATGTAGTAGTGCTAAGGGCTATACCAGTACTACTTCTATCGTTGTGCCCAAGGAGTTGCCAAGCGTTGAAGAGGCGCTTAAGGGTCTTGTTGAAGCGAAAACTCCGCTATTCTGTTGTTGCTAAAAAGTTGGGTGTTTCTGAGGAGTCGGTGCGTGCGAAGATTCGTCGTCTTGGATTTGTTTTCTGGGAGGTTGGGTGGCTTGGAAATTGATGTTTTGTAGTGGTTTGTTTTCATTTTAGTTGTGTTAGGGTATCTTGTTTAGAGAGCAGTTTTGTTTTTTGCAGGTGT